>JAAUXT010135277.1_pt1 | contig 23777 bp, 31 predicted proteins | sample 7278171 | NCBI WGS metagenome assembly JAAUXT01 (sample SAMN14350112, study PRJNA611818) | marine sediment metagenome | isolation source: surface marine sediment (1.8m) | place: French Polynesia: Moorea | collected 2018-08
CTCGGCTCGTGCGGTCCGGGAACACGTGCGGAGTGAGACTCGGCTCGCGCGGTCCGGGAACACGTGCGGAGTGAGACTCGGCTCGCGCGGTCCGGGAACACGTGCGGAGTGGGACTCGGCTCGCGCGGTCCGGGAACACGTGCGGAGTGGGATTCGCGTTGCGTGCCTGCACCAAATAATTGGTTTTTTTAGCAGAGCGCTCTGTAGCCGCATGACATACACGCAACACGTAGCTTGCAGATGCAACTCCCCTGTTCTAGAAGTCCACAGAAGCAAAACCAGACAAAAAGTCACACTATTTTTGAGAACCAAACTTGGGTTGAGTCGTTTCTTCCCTTCATAACAGGGATCATCCCGTGCTTCGTTCCTTTGGGTGGGCCACGCGCTGCACTTGTTCAGGAAATAAAAAGCAATTTCGAACTGTCCTTTACGGACAACCGATCACGTCTGCCACGGTTTCAAGTTGTCGCCCGCAGACACATCTGGAGACACTTTCAACCAGGGTTTCCTGCTTCTGCGAGAAAACTGACTACAACGCAAACCTGAATCTCCTGAAAAACACCACCTCCAGCTGGGTTTTACTCAAACACAAAAGCCACCGGCTGGTGCTGTGGGCCTTTGTCACAACTGGCTTGAAGCAACAGCGTGTCGAGTGCTTTGTGTTTCGTAGGTGCCGAGCGTGCGGAAGACGACGGTGCTGGACGTGATGCGGCGGCTGCTGCAGCCCAAGAACATGATGGTGTCGATGCCGGTGCAGCGCCACATCGACCACTGCTACATCTCCATCCTCAACATCATCCAGGGCGAGGTGGACCCCACTCAGGTGCGTGTGTACGTGCGTGTGTACGTGTGTGTGCGTGTGTGGAAGCATTTGGTTGAAATCACAGCACAGTCTTGGTGTTCTTTGCACTGTCAGTGCCTTGTGTCAAGCTGAAGTTCACACTCAGTCTGGGGTTCTGTTGGTTGCGAACCAAGACGAACAGTGACGCTTTTCAGGTGCACAAGAGCTTGCAGCGGATTCGGGAGCGGAAACTGGCGCAGTTCATCCCGTGGGGCCCGGCGTCCATCCAGGTGGCGCTGTCCCGGAAGTCGCCCTACGTGCAGACGGCCAATCGCGTCAGCGGACTCATGCTGGCCAACCACACGTCCATCTCCGAGGTGAGCGAGGGAGGACCGCACACACACACACACACACACACACACACACACACACACACACACACACGCACGCACATCCAATGCAGGCGCGGATTGAGCTTCAGGTAAAGAAAGGGACACGGACAAACAAACTTGGCAGGATCCCATTTGTGCAGAAACGTGAAACAACAAGAGAAATGTGCCCCAAAAACCTGTGCTTCACTTGCTCACGTCAATCGATGAAATTGACTTCCACCGGCAGTCTCGTTTCGTGCTCCATGATTCACTGAGTCTGCTGTGTTTTCTCAGTTGTTTTCGCGGAGCTGCAGCCAGTTCGACCGGCTCAAGGAGAAGGCGGCCTTCATGCAGCAGTTCCAGAAGTTCGACATGTTCAAGGACGGGCTTGACGAGTTCACGGCGTCGCGCGAGGTGGTGCAGCAGCTCATTGACGAGTACCACGCCGCGACCACACCCGAGTACATCTCCTGGAAAACGCCGTCCAAGGTGGGTGGTGAGAGGGACACACACGCACACACACACACACACACACACACACACACACACACACACATCAGCTGACCACACACACGCACACGCAGTGTCTAAAAACACATACACACACTCATCATCTGACCACACACCCATGCACACACAGTGTCTGAACATATGCACACACACACAAAGATATCTAACCACACACACACGCACGCACAGTAAGCACACACACACAGACACTCACACACACGCACACACACACACACACACACACACACACACACACACACACAATCTGACCACACACAGACTTGTTTCTTGCTGAAAAGAACCCCTTTTACTTTGCAGGCGGCATCATCGTGAACGGATCTGGACAACAAAGTTATGGCAGAACTCTGGCGCGGCTTCCAATGCTCATGCGCTGAGGATGCGCAGTGCGTTTGTTCCGCGTTGACATTGCGGTGGATCTAGATCTATATTTCGCTGAAATCCTTGATTCATCAAACCTCACCTCATTGCCTGGTGAGCGAAGGCTGTGCTCTGGCGGGGCGTGGAAATATTTCCTGGATCGGGTTGGGATAAGACTGCAGAAACAAGTGCGTCGGGTGGGCAGGGGCTGCGCGTCGTTCTGTTGTTTGATTCTCTGTTTGTCTGCGAAGTGATTCTTTGTTGTAAACATGTTCGATCGGCGACAGTGTGTTCTGTTGGAGCACCAAGGACTCAACACGTGATCAGCTGAATATTTTCACCACTTGGTGGCGCCAGAAGTGTCAGGAATAGGACCTGGCGTCTGTTGTTGGACACCACCAGGCGGCGACACCGCTGCTCGAATCGAACTGCTCACGTGACTTCAGTCGCTTTGAAAAAAAAAATGCTTGTGTTAGGAATCGATCTGGGTGAAGTGTTTGCATCGAACGCCTGCACTTCGACAGTTTGTTTGCTGTTCAAATGCGTCCATTGAGAGGAAGAGCAACGAAAACTACAGGCCTTTGAGTACTGGCTTTTCCTTGTGATCATTTATTGCAATTTTAAAATTGACAACACATTTGTAGCGACAATGCGCTTTATAAAATACAATTCACGTACCAAAGACGAGGTCGTTTATTTGCGAAACACTTATGTCGGGGGGAAAAATTAAAAACGTGTATCACAATACTGTTGGGAGACGTTCCACTAAAATCGACTCAGGGTTATTATGACGACAGGGGCACGGAAAGAATCCTCCAGATTTGCAATGTGAGAAGTGGTAGCACCACAGTCTGACCGCACAGGTCAAGTGAGACTAAACTGTCCCAAGAGACTCGGTCTGCAGACGTTCACTTCAGCAGGTAACACGACCCTGAAGACCACTGCATACTACTCATCAGAGAAACTGCATTACTCACTGGGGAGACTGAGAACTGCGCAGCAGTTCCACAGTGGTGCACAATCACAGATAATCCACGCCTGGAAAAGGGTCATGGTCACGACAGAGCCACGTGGTCACGCCACGCGTTGACGACACGTGGTCATGACAGCCACACTGGCTCACACCGGGTGCGTCACGCGTCACGTCCCTGTCCGAACCAGTGAGGTGCGGCTTGCGACGCCGCGTCCACTGGTTTGAACAGGAAAGCGCACGCGCGACGCATCTACGGCCACACAACACAACGAAGCATCGGAATGTCAACAGCGCTGTACGCACGAACACATAAAATTGTGCAGCTGCATGAGTCAGTTCGCTACACGCGGAAAACTGGAAGCAACAGTCACAGGAACACATGGCAGTTGTAGTTTTGCACCGACGATGCTACGATGTGACGTCATTTATAAAATCTTCCATGTAGAAACGAGTAAAACTTTCAAAAGAATTGTCACTCGCAACCTTGTGACGTTTTGCGATTTCAGACTGCGGCAGAAGCGCAACAGAATTATTTCTATATTCAAGTGACTCACAAAACCGGATACTTGAGTTCTCTTTTCTGGAGCGGCAGTTCCAAACACGTGACACGCGTCACAAATCTCGGACCTGCGCAGTCCGGCTGGCGCTCTGGTTCCCCGAACTTTCTTCACTCGATCCCGAAGGTACTCGTCTCCTCGACGGCGATCGAGAGCTTCTCGAACAGCATCTCGAACGACGTGTACGGCGGCAGGTCAATCCGGTTGAAGCACGTGTGAGCTCTGAAACAACAACATTCCCGCCTGACGCATTTTTCGCTCCTGAATTCTGTTGTCCAGTGAGCTTTTTTTTTTTGGCACGGGCCGTATTCACCCAAAATGTTTGGCTGCAATCAATCTTGCATGACCCTCAACACCCACGCAGTACAGAAGCTGTACCGGACACGTAAACGAAACCTCGGCCCGGCCGCATCACACGTGTGATCACGTTCGTTGTGTTCCCGAACAAGTCAAAGCGCTCCGCATCAAACAAACGACGCGATCGGCATTGACTTGCACAAGGGACGCAACGCTTGACGCAACATCTGTTGTGACAGTCCGGACCACGTGCACAACCAAAGACTGTTGTTTTTTTCCGGACCACAAACCACAAATTTCTTCCCCCAGTGGCTGGCAACACGCCAGGACCAATCAAGATCCAGAATTTCGCGGTTCGTGGTCTGCTGGTCGGCAAATCGAACACGACTCACGCGACGCCCACGTGACGCACCTGGGGAGACTGGTGATGCGGCCCCACTTCTCGATGCAGAACTTGCGGGGCCCGGTGGAGCCGCGCAGCGCCGTGAAGCCCTCGTACGGGATGCTCGACGTGCCCGTCACGAACTGCAGCAGCCGCAGCCGCCGCTCGTTGTCGAAGCGGTCGATGGCCGCCCAGAACCACTGGATCACCGGGTGCAGGTCGTGGTAACCTGGGAAACGGACACGGTCATCGTCATTGGTTCAGCCACGACCACGTGACGGATCGATGAGCGCGTTCGAACAGCGCACAGTGGTGGTGTGTGGCCAGCAGGGCCAAAGAGCACGTCAAGGGTACGATCGTAATGCAATGTGCACATCTGGCTCAAAGGCCATCACTCGCACACCACAAGAGTATGCATACACAACACAAGCGCTAGCGCGCGAACACACACACACACACACACACACACAGAGAGGCACACGAACACCGGCTCCAGCGCTCACGCGCATACATCTGCGCCGGTACACACACACGCACACACGCGTTGCGACCCCCCAGATCGATTTCGCTTGCGCACCACCGCGCGCACACACGCACACGCAGTGCCACGCACCGGATCTGTACTCGGTGTTCTTCCTCCAGTCGACGGTGTCGATCTCGGCCGTGCCCGCGATGACGAGCTCGAGTTCGCTGGCATCGAAGATGGAGACGAGCCGCGCGTCCACCACCTCGTGGAAGCCCCGCACCTGGTGAGGAAGAGAAGACGTCCGTTGTGATCTCCGTCCAACGTGTGTGTGTGTGTGTGTGTGTGTGTGTGTGTGTGTGTGTGTGTGTGTGCGTGTGTGTGTGTGTGTGAAAGAGAGAGAGCGAGAGAGAGAGAGAGAGAGAGAGAGAGAGAGAGAGAGAGAGAGTCTGTGTGTCAGAGTGTACACGTGTTGGAATGTGCGGGAAGACTTTTTCCACATCAGGCTTGGGTCCAGCTTCACCTGCTTGACCAATTTGCAAAACCTTGGATTCTTGTTGTGCTCTGCTTGGTTACATCTTCACTTCCAAAGTCACTTTGTTCATCCAACATGGTCCAACGAATGAAGCTGTTTAACGTGTTACGCACCACTGCAGCACGCATTGCTCGAAATCGGAAGCTCACCAGGTTGTCGGTCTGCTCGGCGACGCCGCGCTCCACGCGCCACTTGACCATCTTCTCGATGTACTCCTTCTTGTTCTTCTCCGTCACGGCGATGTTGCGTCCGTTCGACTTGAGCTCCCGCTCCGTGATCTGAGACACAAGGGTTTGATAAGCAAGGCGAATCACGGTGTGGAAGTGACAACACTTGCGGAGCCTACACCTCCAAGCAGCAAATGAACGAATGTGCAACAGCGTATCTGGATTGAGTTTATCAGAATGGACGCGCGAGGCTACGTCACGCGTCCGACGCTACTCAGGACGCACCTGTCCGAAGACCTCCTCGTCGACGGAGAAGGTGAGGTCGAGCCCCAGGTCCGTGATGTCGTTGTCCTTGATCCACTGCAGACTCTGGTGGAACTCGGCGTCCAGCGACTCCAGGTCGCTCAGCGCAGGGGACCTGCCGCCAGAACACAGACATGAAGCCAGCCCTGCTGCAGAGACGCACTCACACGCACACACACACACACACACACACACACACACACACACACACACACACTTGGCTGTGGTGACGCAGCTGAACAAGATTCACCAGTGGGTGGTTCAGCAGATCTGTTTGTGTGTACATCACCTCAGCACTACACAAGAGAAGGGGGACATCACACCCTGACTAAGGACTTGAAGAAGCTTACACCCTGAGTAGGCACTTGTAGAAACTTACACCCTGAGTAGGGACTTGTAGAAAGGCCTCGTGAAGAAGGCGTCCAGCAGATACTGGTGAACGAGGGCGAGTCCGATCACGCGACCCGCGAACCGGAACCTGCAGCCAAACAAGAACACGACTCGTTGAAGACGCGCGGACTTCAGGCGTAACATGCCTTCCATCATACAAAAGGATCCCGACGTCCACAGACCAGAAGCATCTTGAGCAAGTGCAACGGACGCGCTGCGAAATGTGTGGACCACGCGTCTCAGGGTACGAGCCAACATTTTACTGGGCGAGGGTTCTGTGGAATTCGCGTTCACTTGGACTGTGTCGCGCGGTAACACTCACCACTCCTGGTAGTTCTCGACGAAGGCGGACATGGGCGACACCTGCACGGTGTACGTGTCGTTGGCGGAGTACTCGAAGAGCCCGTAGTACGGGTTGAAGAGTTCGCGCGACAGCAGGAAGAAGAACTCGCGCGACGGGCCGCCGTAGTCGAGCCCCTCCTCCCCGTAGAAGGTCAGGTAGAGCTTGCTCTTCTGCAGCTCCTTCTTGGATGTGGCCATGATCTTGTTGAAGGAGTCCTCCAGGACGTGGTCCCGCCGCACGGACAATCTGAAACACACGCGCATTGAGGCTGAAGAGACGTTCACACAGCACTCAACACGGTGAAATTCGAGGGCCAGACTTTCAAGTGGAGCATCAGCCGCGCACTATTCACTCGTGCGTTCCAAAGATACAGCCCCATTTAGTTAGCAGGCGTAGGAACAAAACCAGATTGGAAAATGATCAAAATTTGGTTATTTTCCATACTGGTTTGGTCACCCAGTTTGGTTACGCGTCCCCCTGGGTTTGGCTACATAGTCAGTCAGAAATCCCATGCACGGCCAAAACATTATCATCCGTCTGATACTACACCGCCACTGATGCATCTCCAACAACGTGTACGTTTCGAGCAAAGCTGACTGACAGAAGAGTTCGCTCACTTGAGTTTGTTCGGTCCCTGCCCGAAGCCCTTCGACTCGCACTTGCGGTAGAAGTTCCTGAGCTTGGCCTGGAAGTCGCGCTTGTAGGGCGCGGGGACGCGGACATTGGCGCGCTGCAGGGCGGGCGACGCCTGGGGGGAGCCGGACGGGCTCGACCGCGGGGACGCCCCGCCGCGCTGCGCCGCCGCCGCCCCCGACAGCACCAGGGGAGGCACGTACGACATGATCTCCTCCTCAAACATGCTGAAATGGCGAACGGCTCGAGGTGAAGGTCAAACGGGCTTGACACAAGCTTCTGCTTGAGAGAATCGGAGAGTTTTCTTGGCATTGGTTTGTTCTGGTATTCCCCCGGTCCCTTGAAATATTCGAACCAAGCGGACCCAACTCAATAGATCTTTTCTCTGGAGCTGCAGCTGGGGCATGGAGTCCACACACACACACACACACACACACACAACGCACACACACAACACACACACTGACTCCACACACACACACAACACACCCAAAACACAATGACACACACGCACACACACACGACCCCCCACCCCCACCCCCGCACACACACCACTGACTGAGCGGCTGGGCTCACCTGAGCAGGATGGTGAACTCGACGTCTGACGACATGCGGTCGAGCGCCTCCGCGCCCTCGGAGCGGATCAGGTTCACCTTGTTGCGCAGCGACTGGTTCGAGCCGAGCGAGCTGTACTTCTCCTTCAGCACGTCCAGGATGTTCGGCTGCCGCAGGAACGCGATCACCTTCTCGTTGTACGCTGAAAACAGACAAAAACACTTGTCTGATTGACGTAATTCTAGCGTGCCTTCAAGTGGACTGAAAACGGATGTTTTTGCATTTTATTTGAGACTGGCTGGAAAATACCCCCTTCCAACAACCTTGCTGGCACAGCATTCCCTTCAACGTCAACCTTTTGTGAGAAATCTGAGAAAAGTAGTCCGGCGGCGCACCTGTGGGCACCATGTTGTCGCGGACGCCGTCCTGACGCGGAGGGATCCGGTGTGTGAAGCGGATGTCGTCCTCGCCGGCGCTGTGGCTGCGCTGGCGCTGCGTCGGGGGGCGGTGGCTGAGCACGTGCGCCGCCGGCGCCGCCTCCACCGGCAGCCGCGGGTCGATGAAGGACGTCGAGCGACACCCGTGGTCGATGAAGAACGGCTGGGAAAGGACGAAAACGTGTGGTCAGCTGCGCAAGTTTCACGATCACTCACGGTGGCACAGGCAAAACATCTTTCAACTGCACGTGACAAACTGCCTTTACCATTCAATCGTCCTTGGGATTGACGGAACAAGTTCATGTCCGAAAGGCTTCACACCCTTGATTCCAAAATGAAGACAGCTGTCATATCCCTTGTCGGACACACCTCCACACACACACGCACTTCACACACACACACACACACACACACACACACACACACACACACACACACACCTTGCTGGAGCGGTCGAACTTCATCTCCCAGCCGCGCGGCAGGTCTGCGCTCGTATCAGCGAACGCGTTGAGGAAGGCCACCAGGTCGCGGTTGTGCATGTAGCGCTCGAACGTCTGCGGGTCGCGCCGGATCTTGTTGATCATGTGCTTCAGCGTCGTGTTCCGGTTGTAGTCGGCAAGCGCGTGCTGCAATCACCACGTCAACACCGTTACGCATGCGTCAGACATTGCGTCTCGTCAAGTACCAGTCACGTGAACACCAAGCAATTGTCTGTCTGACCAGGCGGAGCTGGGTGAGACACAAGTTCACCCAAGGGTGTGCGTTCTCACGCAAAAGAGAGGGCCACTTCACGGTCGTTGCGCCGAGTGAGGCAGTGGGTTCGTGCCCCACACGTCATGAGATGGAGATGCGGCGCCCCTTGACGGGTCCGTACGTGACGCAACGCGTGACGCGCGCACCACGCGGGGCTGAAACACTCACAGCGTTGTTCTGCAGCAGGTTGAAGAGGTCGGGTCTGGACAGGAACTTGATGGCGGGGCTGTGCAGGAACGCCCTGCTGTCGGGCTGCGCCGGCGTCGGGGGCGTCGACTGCGCGTCTGTACAAACACAGCGATCAGGTCAGAAACCAGCACAGAGAACACGGCAGCTCGATGGCAATTACCCCTCAACCAGCAATCACACCAGAGGCCTTACACGAGTTTGTTTTCCGTGTACGTTGCGTGTACACATACAAATACCACACACAACAGACACACCACATACACACCGCAACCACACACACAGCACACACACAACACGCTCGCACACATGTTCACACACACACACATACTCTTTCTCTCTCTCTCTCTCTCTCTCTCTCTCTCTCTTTCTCTCTCTCTCTTCACATACACACACGCTCTCTCTCGCACACGCACACACACACACACCTGAGCTCTCCGGCTCCACCTCGCGGGTGGACATGGTGCGCCGGATGCTCTGGTAGCGCTGGTCGAGCTGCGCGCGCTGCTCGACGCTGATGGACGGCGTCCGCTGCGGCGGCGTCGTCTCGCGCGATGACGTCAGCGTCAGCGCCGGCCGCTGCCACGTCGTCGTGCGGTTGTTATGGTCGATGTAGAAGACGCGGCCATGGCTGTCGATCCGCGCCTCCCAACCTGTAGACACACTCAAATTGAAAGTACGTTCGTCCGAGTCAAACATGAAAGGAATCAATGTGCAACAAGTCTTTCTCGCCCCTGTGGACGCGTTTTGAGTGTCCAACGCGAGGAAAGCTGAATATTTCAACATCCGTTGGTGGCAACACACAAGTCATTTGCACTTCTTCAGATAAATGTTTCTTTTTCAGAAGACCGAAGCTGAATACTTAGTTTCGCAGTGGTAGACCCCATAACAAGTCAATGGTCACCGCATCAATAGGGACACACTGCGCGGCGGAGCCCTGAGCTCGGCCGCGGCGGCCCTGTGCATGGTAACGGCGGCAGCGGCGGCGGCAGCGGGACTGAACCCAGCGGCGGCGGCGGGGCTGACTCACCTCGGGGCAGCGGGTCCTCGCCCGGCTCCGTCTCAACGACCTGGAAGCGGACGCGACGGTCGGCGGCGGCGAGGGACGGGAGGCGCACGATGCCGTGAGTCGCTGTCGATCCGCCTGCGGAGGGTGAAGAACAGAACCCGTCAGCTCTCAGAAGTAGGAGTTCCCGAACGCACGGAGATTGCGAGTGGGAGATCGCAGAACGCGCTCAAGATGCAGTCGAGAGCGAGTTTTGTGATGTCCCATAAACAGTCTTCATGTTTGGGAACTCACTTCTCATCCAGACAGGTTATCAGTGGGAGATTGCAGAACGGTCGGCCAAACATGGGAATGTGGCACCGATCACCTGGCTGCATGAGAATAGGAACTTCCTGTATTCATCCTGGGTGCGCCGTGTACACAGACACACCCTGCACAAGTCATGGTCACTGCAACAATTTGGAGTTTTAGCAAACAGCCCTCAACCCTGAAAACGCAAACGTAAATGTACCTTTGGCATGCTGTGACAGACAAAAGTTGCGTTTGCGGTTCACGGTTCCAGGATGCGGGCTGTTTGCTAAAACTCGCCAGTGACAACTGCAAGACTTGCGCAAAGACGCACTGTACTCGTGACGCTTCCAGCGCGAAACCCTGTTGCACAAAATAATTCCACTCGTTCGTCTGAACCAGGAGTCTGCACCTACACGAGAAGAACTTCCCCAGCACCTCCATGTCCCCTTGGCATCGTGGATGGGACGCGACAATCCGGTGTTGGACTCTGCCAGTCGCAACGGGGACAAAACCGGACAAAGAACCGCAGCGAGGTGGGCAGGTGCAAGCGGTGCCTTTTTTCTGATAAAGAGCGCAAACGCTTTGCACCCGGGCACCAGCATCAGTCACTCCGTATCTTTTGATTAACATGCACCCAGAAACAACCTCGGTTTCTAATTACCACTCTGTCAACTGATAGGGAAATTATGCAGCAGAAACAAAGCAAACACAGCGCGCTGAGACAATGCCTTGGCACAAAGCTGGAATCAAAAGCACCTTACCCAAAACTGCGAGACTTCCCAGAATATGCATTGTGAGTAGATCTAGTACTGCTGTGAGATTGTCTCCCCCCGTGAGTGAGGGTGTGAATGAGCGGTGACGCGGACAGTGAGTCCGTCAGATCCTCTTCGCTGTCTTCAGATCAGTGAGAGGCGGCGCGAACAACCGTCGCTTCAAATACGAGCGCCGGAGCAGTAAACAAGACACTTGACCAATGTACGCGGGACCAAGTGCCACCGCGATCGCATCATTGGCTGGGCGAACCTCAATCTTTGAATATGCAAAGGACAGACTTTTTACGTATGTTATTCCATATTTGGAACAACCAGGATCAACCACGATAGACCTTATCCATGCAATGCGAGAGAATTCTCGTTCTTGTTGGAGACGGGTCGGAGACAGACGCTGCACCTCTTGAACTGCTGCAGCAGGAAAGATCAAACTCCTGAATGACATCATCATGGCCACCACGTCAAGATGAAATGCATCTCAGAGGCGGATCCAGGGAGCCCTGTTCTCCCCTGACCTCTTGATTTGTCCCCCCCCGCACAGTTTTTCTTTGTGTCGTCACAATTAAGCGCTGGCACAAAAACGTTTTTGTTATTTTCACTGGAAGGAACTTTGCAATCGCCCCCTTCAGGAGGTTGAGGCCCCCTGACCACATCGTGGATCTGTCCCCAGACAGTTCAACAGTATCAAATATCACACACAACACAGCTTTTCTCCCGGCGGGGGCACCGAGATGTTGATTTGTCCCCGAGATGAAAGCGCCTCGAACATCCACTTTCCTGAGACGAGATTAAAGGCCTCGCCGTATTCTGGGCGAGGACGCTGCGCACTCGTCACCGGAAACCAACGCTCAGCGGAATCGAGTCCCAGAGTCGATACTGCGACTTGGGCGACACACGCCGTTCAACGTGCAGAGCAAAAACCCAACTTTTCCAATGAAGAATGCCAATTTTCCACGGGAATTCTTGCAGAAGAAACGACACATGAATTTCAAAATAACTATGAGCTTTGAGCTCCACGCCACCACCGGGCGCTTTGATCGGTATTCGATGGTCATCAGTGATCAAAATTCGTGTGTGAGTGTGTGTGTGTGTACGTGTGTTTTGCTCAGAACAGAAGATCTGCACTGACCTTGGCTGCGCGGCGGTCGGCCCTGAAGCGGCATCTCGTCTCCGGAGCGGCGTTCCCACACGTGCGGGTCCGAGTGCGCCGCGACGCCGCCGCCGACGCCGCCGCCCTGCGCGTCCGACGCCGCGACGCCGCTGATGAGCGCGTGCAGCTGCGCGGTGCTGAAGCCGGCGGCGCCGCCGCCCCCGGGGTCCGACAGCTGCTGCCGCAACACCTGCAGCGACGACAACGACGAGCCGGCGTCAACACCGGAACTACTTCCGGCGCCACCGACGCCGCGCAAAACCAGGACCAAAACGCGCGGTTGCGCAAAATCCTAATAGGCAGGTTCGGCAAACATGACATTTCTGACGTATGCGTAGATGTAGACGTAGCAGTCACCCTGCAGGGTGTGTTACTCCTCAATTAGTTTCAGAAATGGTGTTCTTTTTTTCAACATAGAATATTGTGGAGTTTTCTTCCCCTTCAATTTGATGAACTGGCCTATTTCTGCTGTAGGGAAAAAAACTTTTTGAAATTTTTATGAAAATCACTTGTTGATCTGGTGGTGTACTGACCCCCACAGGGTGAGATTCTATGTCTACGTGCACGTCTACATCTACGTTTTGTGCTTGCCGAACCTGCCTAATGTCAACGGCGTCCAACACGTCTCGCGGCACTTCTGAGTCCTTTTGTTCTGTGCACGGAGCAGCACCGATTTATGATGCTCATAAAAATTTTGCTTTCGCACAAAAAGAAAGAAATGGATGCGGATGCGCTTGTTTTTGTGTTGCGATAATCCACTGTGCTTATCAAAACTGGAAAACAATTCAATGTCCACTTTTTCACTCAAAAACAAACCAAAAGAGGATTGTTCCATGTTGTTGTTTTGAACTCAACGAAACAAAAGATTACACTCCGTGTAAAAATGAACTATTTTTTCATCCCCTTTTCAGGGGTCACTCAGTTTATCAAATGACACAATCTGGCATGAAACCGTTCACGGAGGAGCGTGAAAGCAGGTCGATGCCAAGGCAACGAAACGAAAGAAACAATACTGAATCGTCTTGGACCTCAGCCTGCTGGGACTAAGAACTTCACAATCAAACAAGAACGCCTCGTGCTGGAACACGCGCCACTCCATCTTGAACTCAGGCGACGTTACTTTTGAAAATGACACTTGAGCGTCAGGCACTGGGGTATCTCACGTGCTGTGACGGGCTGAATTTCGCACACAAATTCAGCATTTGTGTTGCACAACACACACGGCCACAGCCATGCAGGCAGCGAATGTCGCTTTCTGCGTTTTCAAATGCGCCACAGGGTCACAATGTGACTTGCAGCCAAAACGTTCGCGGAAGATTCAAGGCGTTTCTCACCTGGTGCCCGCTGCGTCCGTGCTGCAGCGCGTAGATCTGCGGCAGCACCGGATGTTGGGCGGTGGGCGGAGGCACCGTCTGGTGGGCGGCGTGGGCGGCGCCCTGCGCCCCCTGACGGTGCAGCTGCTGTTGCTGCTGGTGCCACTGCAACAACCGCTGCTGAATAGCCTCGCGCGTCGCCGTGAAGTCGCGGTTGTTGTTGTTGACGTGAACGGACAGCTGGCCGCCACTTCCGGTGCTACTTCCGGTGTTGTCCGTGGAGGCGTCGCTCGCTCTGGAGACAGGGGCCGAGTTGGTGTGTCCTGTCGTTAATACTGTGGTCATGGCAAAAGGCATCACGGTCGTGGAAGATACAGTGGTCCTGGGAGGAGACGGGTTGTCCGCGTTGGTCAAGGCGCTGTGGTCGTCCCTGTGGGGCGGAGCGGCGGCTGCGGCTGTGGATGAGCCGGGCGCCGGGGTGGAGAGGGTGGAGCCGTCCCTCGGGGGCGGGGGCGGGGGCTGCCGCGGCGCCTGCCCGCCCCTCACCGGGACGGTCGGCGAGTTCGCGTTGAGCATTATGTTGACACTGCTGGACATCACAGAAGGCGCGGTGGAGGCCGGCGGCGTCCGCTGGAGGGCGGTGTGAGACGGGGACCCGTGCGACCGACTGGTCCCCGGTGGCGTCGTGTTCTCATGGGACGTGCCTGGAACCGGAAGTGGAGTCGCGGCTTCCGGCGCGGCGTTTCCGCCTTGCTGCCGCTCGTGGTGCCACCGCGCGAGCTGCTCCTGGATCTGCTGCCGGTTCTGCTGCCGCTCCTGGTCGCTTAGCAACCGTCTGCGGGGGGAGAAGGGTTCCGACCCGTCCTCCTCCTCCTGCCGAACCGAAGGCGAAGCCTCCCCGCTGCTTCCCGCAGCGAACGTGAAGACGACATCAGCAGTTTCATCCGAGTTCTGTCGGTTTATGTTCCTTGGAGCTGGAACGGGTTTGAACGCGGCAGGAGTCGCACCACTTCCCTGTCTGTATTTACTCCCCGTAATTTGGTGCATGTGCACCGAAGTGTGTTTAGAAATGACCTGAGGGCTACTAACATCACTGGAGGCGCTACCCTGCCTCTGTAGTTCCGTGGTCAAGGGTATGACAGCAGTCAAGGGTACAGCGTGCGCGTGGGTCACGCCCACGGGTCGCGACGTCTCCTGCGCCGTCGGCTGCGCCGTCACCACGATGTGCGCCTTGGCGCCGCCACTCGAGGAGGGAATCCCCGAGGGAATCCCCGTCTCCGCCCCGGCGTGCAGCGAACCCTCCATGGATGCCGTCAGCTGCTGGGGGCGCTGGTCGTCCCCGGACGCGCTCTCGACGGAGCTCTGGTGCGTCACGGGGCAGCACGTGATCCGCTCGCTCACCGCTGAGTCGATGCTCGGGATCCGCGCCAACTGCGCCGCGATCGACGTCACGAAGCTTCCGGCCGCAGTGCACGCGTTGTTCTGCCGCTTCGCCGGGGACTCCGAGTTGCGCAGGACGATCTTCTCACTGGGTCCCGCGCCGCTCTCCGGCGCCGACTCGTACGACTCACTGGTGGCGCCGCTCTCGTCGAACGACTCCATCATCCGGGACCCGTCCCGCTCCGTCAGCACCGAGCTGTCCGTCTGCATGTCCTCAGCCTCGGATTGACTCTGACTTTCGGTGGTTCCCTCGAGATGCACACTGAGCGTCGCCACGACGCTGTTGTGACTCGAGGGCGGCAGCGAACTGTGTTGTTGCTGCTGCTGCCGCTGTTGCTGCTGCGGGAGGGCGGACCCGGTTCCCGCGGCGTTGTCGTCGCTGCCGCCCGCCGAACCCTCCGTCATGTTCTCACTGGAGCCGGAAAACGCCTCCATGCTGTCGAAACTGGACGTGTTCTCCTTGGAGGGAAACCCACCACCGGGGGGCGCCAGCTCCGCGCGCACGTTCCTGTTGTTCACCACATCCCCGCCCCCTGCAACTTTCTTCGTTTTGTGCTTCCTGGGAGGCAACGGCGGAGGTGGTTTCCGAGGGATGCCCTTCCCCGCCCTGTTCCTTCTGGGATCCCCAGCCGGCGTGACGTCACCGGCTGCGCCGCCGTCGCCACCGCCACCGCCGCCGCCCTCCCCCATCTGCTGCCGGTTGTTCAACACTGAATTCAGATTGGGCGAAATGCCTGCGACGACGCATGCGCTGTGGTCCTCCGCACCCGTCACCTGCTCAACTCCGCCATAGCCCCACGAGGACGAGCCGGCTTGGTTGACGACTGCAACAGAATGCGTGCATTCTATGTTTGGCACAGCAGCTAAGTTCTGAGGGGCGTTGTCGTTGAGCAAGCTGTTCTCAATCTCAAACGAATCTGGGATTCTCCCGCGGGAGAGGGCGCTCAGCGAGATGCGCACGTCTTGCTGCTGCTGCGCATGCGCGTGATTCTCCGAGGAGCAGCCCGGGTATCCATTGGCAACGACTGCCGACACGGTCGCCTCTGATTGGTTGTTATCGGAGTCAATCAGCTGGCGGTGGCGTCTGCGCCTGCGCGGAGACTGCGCAGGAGAGCTGCTCGAGGCGCCATCTTGAGTCACACGATATTGCTGCTGCTGCTGCTGCTGCTGCTGTTGTTGTTGTTGTTGTTGTTGCTGTTGACGACTTCCCCTCCTGGCTGCCGGTGAGTCGCTGATCTGGCCTGCGAAGGGAACAAAACACGTCGTTAGAACTTTAAATTCCCATATAACACAAGGATTTGTTCTTGAACGCCACAACCATTGTTCTCGAGACCCATTACTATTTTGTAATGAATGCTTGTTGAAGACTGGGAAAGAAACAGTACATTTTGTAGTCTTCAGACAAATGTTTAAGAACAAATCTTAGTTATATGTGGGTTATTGAAACTCAACTCAATAAATATACAATAAAATGCACTCAAGCACTCCCAAAATGCACTCGTACCTCGTGCATTAAAGTTTGTGGCTTTTGTGCATTAAAATTGTGTATTTGTTTCATTAGCATTCAATAACCCTGACAAACCAACAGTCGCACACACACAAATACACACACATACACGCACACGTACATAAATATACACGCACGCACGCACGCACATGCACAGACACAGACACAGACACACACACACACACACACACACACACACACACACACACAAACAGCCAAGCGCGCGATTTTCACAACATAAATTGCAAACACAGACCAAAACTGCAAAGGATCACCTCAGCTGCGTGCACACGGACCTTCCCACTCCACACACACATCTGAACGCAGTTTGTGGGCAACAAACTCGACATCAGCCGGAAGTGCACAGCGACTGAGAATGGACGAGACGGGTCCTCCTCACTGGGGAAGCGAACACAACGAGCGTCGCCAGTAAATCGTGTCTGGAGGGAGCGAATGTCTTCCCGTTCCGGACTCGCGCTCGGGCGACACCCATCTGCGGCGGAAGTGCTCCGCAGTAAAGCGCTGCGCCGCGTCCCCGACCCGCGCCGCTCACGTGATTTGTGAGACGCCGCGATGTTTACGACGCGGACGCGACGCCGGTGCGGTACGCAGCGTCGCAGACGCTGCAGACGTGAGCGTTCTAATGCACCACTTTGGTTCTGATCTTCAGGAGTTTTTTTCTTCCAAGAGGTAATTTCGAACTGAAATTCGAACCAAACCAATCCGACTGTAATGCTTTTCCTGCCGGAGGTTGGTTGTGACCTCGGTGACGCACCTGAACCGGTAATCTGATGTTCCTGGGTACGAACTGTTCGCATACAGTGTGACACACACATACACATAAACACACACAAGGCGCACACAACACACACACACACACACACACACACACACACACACACACACACACACACACACACGATGTGAGGGTCCACTGTACCTTGTCTGTCCAGATCGACGGTGAAGACGAGGAGACCGCTGACATTGTCCGACGGGTTTCGCCGCATCAAGTTGAACGTCAGTGTTGTAGCACTGAAACGAGAGAACACGTGCAGAGACGTCAGGGAAACAGCTTCTCCGAGCCTGGAGCCAGGCTGCGGTGCTGGGCTTTCCAGGCGATAAGCGACGCGATAACTCAGGCACCACGAATCGGCCGTCCCACCCCGAGCTGCACTGAAACGATCGGCTTCTCTTGCCTTCAGGGTAACCGCACAGAGCGTTCCCTGCCGCACACATCAGAACCAAACCACCTTCAGTGGCTGCACTCAAGGACTGACTCCACCACCCGTTTGACGTGGAAACGAACATCTTGCACAGTCTTTACCGACCAGAATGAGCTTCACGACAGAAACGTCCATCCACCCTCACCTCTTTGTTTGACCCAGAAGAACATCCAGAAGAACACAATGCACAACTGTACACAATAGCTCGACTTCGCGCACAAGTATGGCGACCCGAACCCGTGTTATCAGTTGGACTTTCCTTTCCCTATTAAACTTATCGCGCCAGGACAAATCTCTCGGGAATGACACCAGCAACATGCAAACATTTACTCATCATCTCGTCAATCTCTGGTTCCGACTCTCCTTGAGTTCTTATCATTCGCGTGTCGCACTCAGGTCACTGTGTGGTGGACGGACGGGGCCTGGTTGAAATATACACGGAAACGCGTGAGCCCGTCAAAGGATTGCAGCCTGCGCACGTGTGACTCCAGGGTGGCTCGGCTCGCGCTGTGGTTGTCCTGCAGGGAAGGCACTGCCGAATGTCGCACGCGAGTAGACTGTGGACGGGTGATCAGCACTGACAGAACACGCGTGAATCAGGTGTGAATGGGAGCGTTTAGTGAGTTGAACACTTTAAGATGTGGGACGGTGGCCTGCCTACGCACACACCACACACACACACACACACACACACACACACACACACACACACACACACATCAACCGTAAGCCTATCAGAGTCTTTGTTCTCCTTCACAGCCAGAAAACAATCCGATAACACGAATTCTTCCCAAGCTGCGAACTGTCTGCACGATGCAGCGCCGGCCCGGGTGCGAAATTCGCTGCAGACACAAAAAGCGGCGCAAGACTGGCCCGGCGCGGCTGTTTGATCCGGCACCACCGACCTTCAATTATTCAGAGGCAGCGGCCCTGCAGACAATGACTAAACCTGAGTCACGTGGGGTGCGTCATGCGCGGCGTTCAGGCACAAGTGGCGTTGCGTCTCAAGCAACAATTGATGCGGCGGCCATTGACCTGGCAAAAGCGAGTGACGGGCACCGCATCCAGCGTGAAAACGGCCCAGTTCTGATCAGCTTCGCAGCCTTTGTGGCTCCCGATGTGGAGCGTTGTGCCTCGGACTTAATTCCCCCACTGACGTCCCTAATTCCGTTTGGATTGGAACAACAAAACGAAGCGGAACACAATGCAACTGCAGGTCCCGCGGCGGACGGCGCTGCAGGGAGGAACTCACAGGTGGAGCCCGCTGCAACGCGCGTCAGCGTCAGTCCGCCTCGTCCAATCAGGAGGAACATCCTGTCGGGAGCAGTGCTCAAGTGCCCCAGTCCCTCAACAGGCAGTTTGTACGTTGGTTTCCATGGTCAGTGTGGAGCATGGCAGTCACGGGACGCGGGTGCCCTTTGTGAGTTTGTGTGCTGATCAACATTTAAGTAACACACAACCGACTCAACAGGTTGACTGGCACGTCCTGCGTGGACCGGGACACGGACCACACTCAAACTGCCTGAAGTGATACAGAGACGAGGCACGAGCCACGGAGGAGAACTCTCAATCTGCCTTTGCCTGTGATATTCTACCACACCAAACGTGACGTCAATACTCTTCAAGCTGTTCTCACTTTCTACCCATTTCTTACCCACAGTGAAGCTGATGAGTGAAAACTCACATCAAGTACTCAACCAGACGCTCATGAAAAAGTCTTCAGACTGATCACAATGTAGCTCCACATTGTGGGTGTTCTGAATCATATTGAGCGCTGACTGCACACGAGAGCGGTCTTTTGTGAGCGTGCACGACTTGACCTTCACACACACACGCACACTCACACACACATACACACACGCACACACACACACACACACACACACACACACACACAAACAACACCAATTGATTTCTTCAGAGTATCTGCCCACTTGGACAGGGCTGCACACAAGACTGTTCCGTGTGTGCGTGCAACTTGACCTCCACACGCACGCACACACACGAACGTCCGGCTCCACACGCACCTGTCGGGGTCGTCGCTGAAGCGGTCATCGCTCGACTCGGAGAAGTCGGTGCTGCTGCTGCCGCCCTCCCACGAGTACACCTGCGCCCCCAGAATCCGCCTCATCCCCATCCTAATCCAGTCCCTCCTCACACTGCACAGTTATCCATGCCCTTCACACTGTATTGAGCTCCCAGCACACTCCTCCCCACTGCAGAACGTTCCAGAACGAACAGGATTTCACAATGGCGACGCTGGGACGAAGCCAGATGAGCAAAAGTCAGGCACCCATAGTGCGGAGTCATTACTATTCAAGATGATATGATAAATTACGCGAATTGGCTGCGACGTGTGCGCACTTGGCAAAAAACAAGTTGCTTGTCTGCTCAGCTACCGACGTACGTCTACACTGCAAAAGACAGCGCTGCAGCAAGTGGATCACACGATGTTTTCCGTGTCCCAACTCCAAACCCGTTCGCTGTTGAAAGCATATTTCTCGTTTGTAATCCGTGTACAAAACACTCGGTGTATTACGGTGAGCACCAGCTCCTCTGGTCCGTCTCCTACGTGCGTTCATTGCAATATAAATATGAGTTTTGCAGGGCTAGAAGCCGCCGAGGCGGTGCGATCTGTGTTTTGAGTACTGTGTGTGTACTCGCGGGCGGCTGCCAAGTACCGGGCGAGGCAACAGGAGGGTTTTTCCCTGAGCATAAATATCCGACGAATCCGAGCCGGCCCGAGACAGCAATTCCAAATATTGTTTCATCAATCATCATCACGCATCACCGCAGCCACATTTTCAATTTTCATTGCAATTGGATCGTTTTGGGTCACGCGCCGCTCGCTCCACCTGGTGACTCGTCCTGTCAATGAGTGACGCGTCGGACCACGCCCACTGAGTTGCGTGTTCAGGGACGCAAGGCATGACGCATCTGGTGTGAGCCCAGCCTGCAACTCCGTCAGATTGGCTCGGACCCTTCAAGTCACTGGTAAAGCTGACGAAGCTACAGGCCGAGTTCACACCAGACGCGTCACGTTTTGAGTCACTGTGCTTATCATGGGGTGCTGCTTCGACGCACCGCTCACTGACCTGCACAGACGCAACGCACGACACAACCAGTGTGAAACAGCCCAGTCCTGTTGTTGGAAAAGCGCAAAGAGAGCTGGCGAGGAACAATGGATTTATCACCACGAACTGCGTGGTCAAGAGGTGCGCGCAGCTCGGGGCTGCAAAACACAGCCGCACTAAATCTATCCTCGCCTTGTGCAGCTGCTGCAAAAAGCGACAAACAAGTGAAAGCCGTGATGCACTGAACAAAGCAACAGATGTCTGGATCGGCTCCCAGAAACCCTGGGACTTGGTTCGCCATTGTCGGCGAAAATTGGCGCAAGTTGGAAGGCGAGAAACCGAATGAAAGTCACACTGCTGGAGACCTATCAGGAACTTCACTTGTGTTCTGTATCGCTGGCACGCCACGCGCGCGCGACCTTCAGCGCGAGGTTTGCGCGAGTCTAGGAACAGAGCAGGTGGGATCCAGGTTCGGGGGCCGGACGCAGCACCAGAAATGTGCACACTCAGCTCCGCTCCGTCCAGACCGCCCGAACGCGCTGGTATTACACGTTTCTGAGGCGTGTTCTCCGAGGCTTCGCCCGATTTACGGTGCATCCGTCACATAAACGACCACCGCTTTGCTACAAGACGGGAAACAGATTCACTGCGCCGGGGCGCAAGGTGCACGCTGACCACGGAATGTTGTCAGGAATGTGGAGAACGTCAATCTGGTCTCTGACGTCACTGAGAAATGTTCAGCCTTCAGTTGGAACAACAACATTGTTGCCCGCGGCCAGTGCTCACGTGAGCACGATGTTCACTTCTACTGACGGTGGCGCGCACAGCGCCGTCAGGGCCAAAGATGGACCGTGCGTCCTGCTTCGTGTGTCTCGCTAAACGTCCCGCCTCAGGTGAAGATCGCGGTCTGAGCGGCGTGAACGTTGAAGAACGAGAACCATGACAAGACGAAGGCCACATCAGAAACATTCCCAAAGTTGGATCGATCGACCTTCCCCACCAGCTCAGCGTCGAATTCTCAAAATCCTGGGTCTGTCCATAAGAATGACGCACCCCCCCCCCAACACACACACATAGTCACGTGCTCAAACTGTGCACGACGTCCGTATTGTCGTGTGGAAGAGTTACCTCTTCCCACTCGCGCAATCCAGCTTTCGGGTGAGGTGCTGAGTACCGATGAAGCCGCTTCAGCAGAGCTGTGCGAAGCTGAAGCTGCGCACCGGACTCGCAACTCGCGCCACCTATTTAAAGCTGCGCCCACAACACCCTGTATCTGTCGAAAGCTACTGCTTGAGACAGGAAAGAGTTAATAAACATTTGAAGCGTACGCTTGAGTTTGACTCCACTGCGGCAGTCCGGCCGAGCCAAGGCTGCTCTCACCACAGTGCCGCAAGTAGCGGCGGTTGTGAAGGACGGGCTCCACCGGGACCCGACCCGCACACAACAGTATCTCTCAATGCCTTGCGGACACACAACCTGCACATTTCCGCCTCTCACTCCTCGCGCCCTCCACGTTGCGCAACTGTTTTGCCAAAAAAACAAGGACAATTGAGAAGCACAAGTGTTTCAACAACGTTGCAGACTCGACTCCTCTGTGCTCGGAGCCACACAGCTGCTGCAGTCGTCTCTCCAAATCAGCTCCAGCCTCGAAGCACAAACCATCTGCTGGAAACTGCAGTGTTTGCTTTTTCTGCAGAGCGTTTTTTGCAGGCTGATGCAAATCTAATTGTGCGGGGCTGGGTTTTCTCCGCGTGTGACCGGGTAAACCCGACGCCTCACTTCCGCCGGGTCTGCTCTCGCTTCCCGTTGGGGGTTTTTCTGGATCTGTTCTCATTTCTGCGCGAGGACGAGGGAACCTCAGCTGAAAACGGCCGCGAAGAGAATCGCAAACCTCAAACTGATGCGCCGCTTTTGGACTAGAGCTGGCCAAGTGATGACCCACTATGGTTGTGTTTGGACACTCTCTGGGCCCAACTTTTGTGCCAGCGACGCATCTGTTGTTTGTTGTCAACCACAACATGGACTGTCGCAGTTCAGTTTCCAGAACAGCCAGCTGGCGCATGTTGAGTTTTGTGTGCGCATGTGCGGAGAGAGTCTGTCTGCCAAAGCGAACGACTCTGTCGGACAACTGCCACCTGAGGACCACGGACGCCAGGGACGCGCAGCGATCAGTCGCTTCGCTGCGTCGTATCCGTCAGTTTATCCAACAGGGCCACGACGCCTGCAGCCTGTACAGGAACGGATCTCCCACCTTGTGTCTGGTGTAAATTGGTCTGCAACACAAGTTATTCGGAAAATTGACTGACGGTGGCAGGACGGCCCACGCACTCCCGCACCCTCACACAACTCATCATCAACCCACCAACAAAATGACACCGACCGGGCAAGAAGCGTCGGAAAAGCTGCAGCAGCAGATCCAGGGACGAAGTACAGACACACTCACCCACACGCTCAGTCCCTCTGTCAGTCTCTCTCACTGACTCTCTGTCAGTTTCTCCCTGTCCAAAAAATATCTCTCTTTCACACACGACTCTTCATCTGTCTCTCTCACTCTGGCACACACACACAACGCCGCGCGCACACACACGCACACTGACAAAACACGCACACATTGACACACACGCACACATTCACACAATCAGATCCAGAGTAGAGAACTGACTGCACTTGTAGTTGACTCACGATCGTCTTCAGTGTGGAACGTCCGCTCCAGCTTCCAATCAGTTGTCTGTCGTCACATGTTTTGGAATCTGAATGCCAGACCTCTGCACAAAAACAATCGGTCCCAGGCAGACTTCACATCATACAATTTTTATGCGCATTCCTGTGTGTAACCACGGTGACAACAGAAGCTCCCCAGACACAACGCGACTTTTGCGTTGTTTTTAGGTGATTTGAGGTGGGTTGCACGATTTGAGCCAAATCGGTGCGAGCCAAATCGAAGCACCTATAGGCAGCCTCTTCCAAAAGTATGTCAGCAGCAGTTTCA
>JAAUXT010027074.1_pt1 | contig 23776 bp, 33 predicted proteins | sample 7278171 | NCBI WGS metagenome assembly JAAUXT01 (sample SAMN14350112, study PRJNA611818) | marine sediment metagenome | isolation source: surface marine sediment (1.8m) | place: French Polynesia: Moorea | collected 2018-08
TGAAACAATGTGTAAAAGTTCCATTTGGTTAAATTTGTTCCATTAGCATGTGTGCTAAATGAGTTCCCAAATTGTAAATGTTGAGTGAAAAAGTAAGAATTTTTGACAAAACAAAGTGAGCGAAATCAGAGTGAGCGAAATCAGAGTGAGTGAAATCAGAATTTCCTCAAATCACCGTGAGCTCAATGGAGCTATTTTTTGTTGTGCAGCGCCATTCGCATTTGACCTGTGACCATTTCGGCCATCGCTGGACAAAAGAACGCCCTGACAACACCTGTAGCAGGTGCAGCAACTGTCTCGGAAGTTACACCATATCTCTTGATTGACTCAATGGAAGCTGAGACACAGGAAACGGACAACACATCACCAAGTCATCTGCACAAAAAACAACTACAACTGTACTTGCTTCGTCGCAGATGGCGTTGCCACAGAACCGACTGAAATCACTGTCTTCAATTGTAGGAACTCAACAACAAAGTTTGTTTATGTGGAAGAGTGCAGACATTGGAAAAAAGCCGCTTCCAGCATTTCTGTTGATGCTCACAGTTGGAACAGAAAACATCGGTCATGACGGCAAAGGCTGGAACAGCAGAAAATCCTCCCAATTATTGATGGTGATTATCTCTTGTTCCAAAAGGCCATTTTCATTGAAGTACTGTGTATGACCATCAGCAGCAAGAAAAGTGGGTTGCTCAACTGCGAGACATTTGAGGTAGAACAAAAAATACTAACATTTGAAGGGCAAGTTTGCCAGGGGAACTCCCTGACGTTTGTATGACCCCACTTCCCAGGTTTCTGAAAAATTGAACACCCTCCTCAAACACAACACTTTCACTTGTGGAGACAAGCACCACGCCTGGTGGACTCCGCAAGCAAACTGCTGGTTTTCTGTCTTTCGGTAGGTGACCATTTTCTCGCGAGATTCTGAAAATGTTCACAGAAAGGGGAAGGGTCCGATCGCTCTTGTTGGGCTGGAGGGAGTGGCAGATCCTGAGGTCCAATGTCCACACATGGGATGGTTGGATGGCATCTGTGTCCGGACCACAACAGAGCACAATAGACCACAATGAGTCCCAAAGTTAGGCTTTGCTGACATTTTGTAGATCTAGTTTCCAAGCAGAAGAAACTCCAGACAAAATTTCTCTTCTGGACAAAACTGCAGGAGAACAAGTGTTCATACAGTCAAACAGAAGGAGTTCTAGGTCATTGGGCACGAACAGAGGTTTGAATTGTTCGCCAAGAGCGAGTTTTGTGCAGCCCTTCAAGTTCTGTGTCGAGTCCCCCCTCCGCCTTTTCCATCTTAGGCCGGTCTAAGCACGGTGCTTTCCGTGCTTTATCGGACAGGAAAATGTCAGCAAAGAGCACGGGCAGACACCATGATGCTGCTCTGATGCCTCCATATCAAAATGGGGTTCAATTGCTGTGCAACATGAACTGCGCGCTGCAGATCTGTTTGCAGTTTCATTTTTTCCTTCTTTATCGCCATCTCATTTACCATTCACTTTCGTCCCACCGGCTTCCGAGCTGTACTTTCGAAAGGACACATCAAAGCGACAAGAAAGGGAAGCATCTCCAACAACGCTAATTCTCTCTTTGCGTTATCAATACTACTCCGCAATGGAATCCACCGCCTGTGGCTCAACCAGACGTTCACTAATCAAGCAAGGACTTCAAACCAATGACAATTTTTCTTGGTTGAAACCAACAAAAGCGTCTTTCTAGCTCCGAACTTCGAAACAATACCTCGTCCGTGAGGTTCTTCAATCTCAGCATCATCTTTTGCCATAAAAAAAACTCAATTCAGAATTACCTTCTGTCTTTATTGCACAATAGAGAGTCCTCGGACAGTTCAAAGAGATTCCACCCTTCGTGGAAAGTATGGTGAACGAGTTCACCATCTGCCAGACACACAACAAACTTGCTCCGACATCAGGCCGAAGAAAGACACCAAACCACAGCACACGAACTTGTTCATCGTGCACAGTGGACGAGTGCAAGAAGCCAGAGCTGGTTACAACGGAGCTCGTCTACTCTCCGGAAAAAGACGAGTTTGCAGGAATACACCACGTATCATTCACAACTGCAGTCCATGTTCCAACATCAATCCGATGAAACCACATGGATTCTTTCACGTCGAGATATTCTTGTCAGTCAAGCATGGAATGACCTGCAAGGGAGATACCAACTCCAAATCCTTTCAAAGCTGACTTTTTCTCAAGAGTAAAAGAACCACAAAAGGAGCAGAGAGCCCGCTTTACAGGTCCGCAAAAGAGCCGTTGGGTCATATCAAGCGATTGCTGGGGGACGGGGCAGTGCCTAATACACATGACGGGAATCACAAAGTCGGCAGTGCGATGCCTGCTCCTCACAGCCAGCAAATCTTCTTCACAGAAAAGGTCAGAAGGTTTCACAAGAGCAAATCGAAATTGAATTTTCTTGCCGCAAACAACATTCTTGTTGTATGGAAGTATCTTTGTTTTGACAAGCAACGTTATTTTTTTCTTTTTGACTTGAACCCTTGCCTTTAATTTCTCGTTATTTTGGGAATTTTCGAACTTGTCATCATTTTCGCCGTTCCTCGCCCGAAACGACACAATTTCCTTTTTCCTCCCAGGGCAACAAAACCTTTTTCAGTACAGGAAATTGATAGACGAAAAAGACACTGAGGTGCCTTTGTGCTCTTCGTTAGTTCCAGAATTTCAAATTTATCTGCTCTCATCAGAAAGTGTGGCCAAAAGGCGTGTTCGCAGCCTGGGCATGAAACCATGCCCACAGTCTCTTGGCAGAGCAGAATGACGAAAAAAAAATTGTGTCAAGTTTGTGAACAAAGCAGCTGCGACTGGTGGCTGACCAGCTTCAAACTTGGCCAAGCTGAATTGCCTGGTGGTCACTGATGGTCCACCGAAAACAAAGTGACAGCAGATAAGTTTTGTTCAAAGAGGAGGGGTTAAAATCAGGAAAAGTGGGGGAAAGCAAGAAGGAGGACACTCTGCTGATGGAGCCCAGCTGGTTTTGTGAGCATGCCGGATTTGGCCTGTGGGACTTTCTTTTTTTACCGGAGGAAGGAAAGGAGGGAGAAGGTGCTTTATTGTGGATAGACGGATGGACTGGGACAGAAAATGCATGGAAATTTTTTAGCCTCGTGAAAGCTCTGGCGACAATATAGCACCAGTCGCTGACATTCCAGAACAACAAGAAGTGTTTTTTTCCAAATTAACTGTTAAGCCTGAAACAAGTGCATGTGAATTCCAAAAGTCATCATATGGTGACCGTTGATTCAAAACAAGAACCGCTTTCATTGACCCTGCCTTCAGCATCTGCTGTAAAATCTGCAGAGGCGATGCTTGAGGTTCACCACATTGACTTTTGGGTGACACTGTGTGAGATTGATCATTCTGTGGGGAACATTTCAACTTCTTGTCAAGCTCTTGGTGAACATCTGACAATGAGCGAAGGAACGGAACAGCAATTCCTTTCGAAGTACTGTTCTCAGTGACCCAACACATTTCTTCCCGTCAAACAACAAGCACCGCAGTCAGAATTCAATTCTGTATTCAGCTGTTCACAAAACTGGCAATCGGGATTTTTCTCCACACCATCCAGCGGCTTAGACCAGACATCCCTGGTCCCTTGTTTCCACTGATAGAATCTCCGAATGCGCTCTGAAACAATCAGATATGCAGCTCAGCACAAGGCCTGAAATAATTCAATAACTTCAGTCTCCCTCACGCAACCGTTTCCCAAAATTAGACTTGGCTGTGACAGATAAGCAAATTTCTCTTTCAAATACTTTCCGCGAGATAACGCAGACCTTGCAGTTGTGCTCAACACCAAACGCATGTGGCTGCACCCAACACATTGCAGAAGAGCCCTTAAGTGTGGAGTCGGTCTGTGGGCGCTTTGGTTCTCGCTCGCACTAAGTCTTGAGGACCATCCTTCATCCTTGACCGCGAGATTGACATTGACTGTCGCTGAGTTTGCAGCAATCTCAACTGCACCCGTGAAACTTTGGAAAAGAACTGGACTTCGCGAAGTTTTCAAGGAAAGACCATTGCTGGTGTCTTCGTACCGAATCTTGCAGCTGTCCAAATGCAGCAGTCACTAACCCTCACAACATCTGACGAAATGATTTTTTGTAAGAATCAGATTGCATCAACAGGCACAGACCACTGAACTAATGGATTTTCACTTCCTACGACTGTCACTGTCTGCACATGGTTACTCCGTCTGCAACAACCGTCACCACAAGAGCTGCCTGTCGCGCCAAGCGTTTCAATTAATGCGACACCGTCTCACATCTCAGATGCGTCTTCTGCTGTCCGAGAGGCTGGATCTTAGACGCGTCTCAGCAGACTGCACCAGGTTCCTACTCACACGACGCAATGGCCTCTTTCAATATCAAAATGAGTTTTGGTGCACGAACTTTCTGTTCTGTTGGCACAAGGTGGATTTTGAATGACGCCTTTGAAAAGTTTTGTCTGCCATATCCAGAGAGTTGTCCTTGTTTTTAACTCACACGTATTGTTTCTTGCTTTGGCAAGACGAATTTGTTCGCGTACGCCTCTCGAGTGTTCTGTGCGTGAGCCCATCACATGAACACGAACATTTTTCTGTTTTTCGGTACGGGGAGGTCCGTCAATGTTGCTCATCAACACCACAGGGAAATTCAGCTGACAACAATTCTTTGGGGAGGGAAATTTTGAAAATTTTTGTTCTTCTGGCTGCCAGACCCATCCCCACCCCTTGGCTCTCTCGGGGGACAACAGCCAAGCAACGGCACCTGCTGGTGGCACACACGCTGTCTCCAAACCCGGAAAGCCGCGAACAACCACCAAAGCACACCCCAAGAATGCCTGTCAGAGTGGACACGTGCCGTACCGAATGATCCTCAATGACGAGTGCCTGTCTTGGATTCGCCTCAAACCCTTCTGGGGAAAACAAAACTTGGAGGGGGTGTAGAAAGAATTACGCTGATGGTGAGACCAACTGAAATTGGCACAAAAGGAACATAAAAGACACCCGAGAGATTCGTAAAATATTTCCCAACTTGGGTCGTGGTCTCTCTCTCTCTCTCTCTCTCTCTCTCTCTCTCTCTCTCTGGCGACAATTCCGTCCAATCGAGACTTGCAAAAAGTGTGAAAATACCTGAAATTAGTAACTTGATGGGAGAACTCTCCTGTTTCTGCCCAGGCCAACACCAAAAACTGCACGAACTCTGAAATTTCAACCCTCCACCAGGGGGTGTGTCCAGAAGCGAGTCTGGACCGACCTGACAAAAGGTGGAGGGGAAGCAGTTACCTTGATTCTTGCCAACCATTGTGAGGAAATTTTGGACGTCAAAGTAAGACTTGCAGAAGGGAACCCCGGGGTCCCTGTCTGCACCTTCACAGAGATGCAACCCAAGCACAAGAGCCTGGCTTGAGGCAAGCGGTGCGTGGTCTACCAAGCTGGACAGCAGAAGTGAGCTGATGGCATTTTGTAATCAAGTCACTCTTGTCTTGCGGTGATGACAGAAGCGAAGTGGAATCCGTCTCGCGCGTGACCCACTCCGAGAACCGTCTACTTAACAGATGCGATTAGAAAAGAGCGACTGCCTCCACGAATACCCCATTCAATTCCACAACAAGATCCGTGTTTCCCAGCACTTAGTCTACAGAAATATCAACATGAGCTCGATGGATTTGGCAGCTGAATTTCGACTGGAGGTTGATTTGCTTTTTCGAAAAGTCTCTTCTCTTCTTGTTCACAGGCTACAGCGCATGCAATCGAATTGCTTCGTGTTTCACTTCGTCGTTTTCCCTCGCGAGAGCGAGTAATTTTATCGAACAGAAATCTGCACTGCAACCGTTGCAAAGAGACAGCAAACCCAAAATGAACCTCTGAAAAAAAAAACACGGGTCATTTTGGACCCTCAAGGAACTCGTGGTTCTTTGAATCGAACAGAATCCTTCAGCCTTGCAAAGTTGCCGCGAGGCCGATCAAAAGACACCTCGCTAACAACACAAAGCAGCAAAAACTCTCGGGGGATTTTGTAAAGAACAACCTGTCTCCTGAACTGCTGATGTCTGACACTCGCAATGTAATCAGGCATTTACAACGACACCAGTACAACTCATTTCAAGGCAAAATTCTGAAGCACGAAGCACAAAATCCAAGACAAAAAGCTTTGAACTGCGATGTTCAAAAAATGCAAGCGGCACAGTGGTTTGTTCACCATCAATCACAGAATCGGACACGCCCGGAGGCACCCTCCCACAAAGATTTATCGGCGCCCCTCCGCAACCATAAGGAAATTAAAACGCGCCTCCAGCGTCCTCCGATGATTTACAAGAAAACAGTGTGATCCAGTTCACACGCAGATCCAACAAACACGGGCCTCTTTGTGAAGAAAGCGAAACTCTCCCGAGACCAATATCATCACACTTGATGGTCCATCCTAATGCCACAAGAGATCTCCCAGGCTTGACGACTGGATGAAAATGAGTGCAGAGGCCCAACGAACACATCATCAAGTTGGTGCCACACACACAAAAATAAGATGAACTCTCAATGGGGTGTAAATGCCACTTCCACTCGCCACGTAAATGGATCCTACTGTGAGGGTGCCCATTCGATTAGAAACTGTCACAAGTGATGAAAAGTGATTTTCCCAAAGAACCAGAAAGCGTGCATGTGCGAACACTTGTGCAGGAGCAATGAAGCCAGCATCTCACAAGCACCAATGCAAAGAAACAGACAACTCAACACACAATTCCCTGACGACCCGGACGCAATGAGGAACGTTCCACCAAAACAGACCCCTGATTCCCCCAAGCAAGCCGATGCGCACGATTGTGCCAAGAAAGCTGGAAGGACACTGATGTCATTGCCTTTGCAGGAAAACCTCCAGAATCCAAGTACAACGTTTGTCGGATACAGACCAATGTAAAGTTGTCAAAGTTTGATTCTGAGCACAGCTTGATCAACCTCTTGGCAGCTTCGTAAAATTTATGTCTTTGCATTGAATTTGGAACGGAAGCGTCGTTCCTTTCACAAGCGTCTCTTGTATGGAAAGCCACTGCAACGCGAAGGAATCGTGGCCTTCTACGATTTACTGTGTTTTTGCTTCGAAACACTGTACCTCATGCCAACACACAAAATCTTTTGTACGGTTTGCTCAAAGCTCGAGCATAAACATTGGATGCTACCAAGCCAGTCTGGTGGCTACAAAGACGACTGTGTTTTGTAAGCAGACGTTTTGACGAAAGTCATCAAAGAAATGATGCCGATTCTTTTTCACCAGAGTCCTTCAGAGGGACGTTGACGTTCAGTTTGTGACTTCAGGAACAAGATAAGGAGAACAAAAGGGGCACTTACCTTTTTCAATCTTGGGCGGAGGCTTGTACTTGATACCGGTCTGGCTCCAAAAGACGGGCACGGACCCGCGCACCTGCACGAACGAAACCTGGTGATGCGTGAACTGCATGATCTGCAAAAACCAAATGGAGAAATGGAGGTCCCTGTGGAACACAACACACGAACTTGGAAATGACCAGGGTAACTTCGAATAAACATCACTCAGTTCAAGAACAACATGTCCAAAAAGTTTTGGAGTGCACTCTCCACAGTGGTTCATCGAGGGTTCGGCAGTAATCATTCACTTTTACTGTTCGCAAAATTTGAGTTGCTGACAAACCCACAAACCTGCTCAGTTTCCACATAATTTGCGCAGTTTCCATCCTCATCCACACCTCTTCTTTTGTACCGAGTACCTGACGAAAAGCAAAGTCAAAGGCAAATCACGTGACGAATTTCACCCAAAATCATTTGCACGACGTCCGCAAACACCACGTTAAAGAAATCAGTCAGCGCAAATGTAATTGAAACTTGAAACCTTATTCGGGAGGGAAGTACGAAAACAGCCACAGTGAAACTCAAAACTTTTGAACAAGTCTGCACATCTGAACAAAAGGCAGAGGTCAGACTTCGGTGCCTCGCGAGTGTAATGAACTGTCCAGACACCCCAAACCAGGAGACTCTTGGTTCCAGCCATTTCAGACTGGAACTGATATGAATTGACACCACGCACTCGGAGCCTAAATGTGGGGCCACGTAGACCCTTGATGAATTGGGTGCTTCGCCATTTCAGGTGCAACTTCAGGTTTCCACCTGAAATGACCAGACCCCGTGTCTTGAAAACCCGTGTCTTGTCATTTCATTTCACCGGCAGTCTGCAACAGGAGAAACCAGAGGTCGGAGAAAAATAACCTCCATCCATGTGATTTGCGTTGGCACATCAATTTGGCCTTCGTTCATTCCGTTTTCACACCCGTCAGACCAGGTGTGCCCCACGCACCAGCTCGGTAGCGGCTGCGGCGCGAGATGAGGGTGATTGTGTACGACAGCGTCGGGTCGATCGGGCTGTGCAGCGGGTCCTTCAAGTTGTCCGGAGACTCCTCGTCCAACTCGAGGTGACACGTCTCAATCTGCACGAAGCCCTGGATGATAGGGATGATCCACGGCTTCGCCAGAGGGTCCTGTGAGCAGGGTTAAATCAACAACAAACGTAAAACCTGCGCTGTCGTGTCAAAGACAACAAATTTGCAGTGAGGTGTGACTGCGAAACCACAGCCGGTGTGCGTGCGCGAACCCAAATTTGGAAGAAACGAAATGCTCGAAAAAAAATCACTTGCTAGAGAAATGCTCCAGTAGCCGACCAGCTCCAGTAGCCGACCAGCTCCGGTAGCGACCACCCGGAAATGGTTCTTATTTTTGGCAGGAAACATGGAGCCAGTGGAGCCAGTGGCTCCACCTTCAGTTTCTGAAATTCAGCCTCATTCTGGGCACAGCAGCAACAGGTAACCAAGATGAACAAACTTTTGTCCACATCAAAATTCACAGTTCAGAAGAGCCTATGGAAGTTTTGTTCATGAGTAGAGCAGACATGAGTTTTTGGGTTCTCAAAATGTCACAAAAGTTGGGTTCTTTCCATACAAGAATCCAAAGAAAATTTAAAATTTGTGTGTGAAAAGTCACTTTTTTTGGGTTCAGATGGTGCTGCCACCCATAGGATTGATGTACAGGAGTGGTCAGCTACTGGAGCAAAATTTTGAGGTTGCTCCAGTAGCTGACCACCCATCAGAATGGTTTTCAGAGCCTCTCAGATCATCTCAGGAGAGCCACTTTTGTGCTTGTGCAGGTTTCAGTCACTTCACCCTGATTGGGGGTCACCGGTCTTTGTCAACCTCAGTGTGCCATACTTCCATGCAGCAAGAGCAAAAAGTGTCAAAAAAAAAAATTATTTCAAAATTAACTTCTAGACCTTGCAGGAGCATGTCAAATGTATTTCAAACTTGGTTCTGTGTGCTAGAAATGCGTTGTTTTTGTGAAAATGGCATTTTCTCATTTTTACAGTTTTCAATTTTCTTTCTTCAGGGTCATTCTTTTCACATTTTTTGGGACATATTTAGACTTTTTCCCATTCACCTGCTCCATTATTTCAATTGTGAACATGTACATCTTACCATTCTGCTTTGTTCTTTTCAGAAACATTTCCCACTGTGTTCAGAATAGAACCAAGTTTGAACCACTTTTGACATGCTCCTGCAAGGTCTGGAAGTTGATTCTGCAATAAAAATTTGACACTTTTTGCTCTTGCTGCATGCAAGTATGGCACCACTGGGGTGTGCAGAGACAGTGACCCCTGATCTGGGCGAAGTGACTGAAACCTGCTCTGCTGATATTGGTGGCAATTTTGACAAGTGCTTTGACTTCCAGAATGGCCCCAGAAAGGGAGAACAAAGTACAGTGGATGCTGTGGTCGATACCAGGAGTGACTGGAAAGGTGGTGGGCATCAGAGGCGATATTGGTGACCACTTCAGGTGGAAAGATGGCCCTCTTCAGGACCTGATCTTCAAGTGGATGCAAGCAACCAGAAGAGAGGGAGTGACAGTTAAAGAATTTTTCTTGATATTCATGTGCAGTATTGACTGCAGTGTATTGTTAGAAGATGGAGACAGCAGGTTCCTGGTCAGGTGCAGAGGGGACAAGATGGATGGAGACTGGAAGAAGATGGTGAATAGATGGTGTAGGCTCCACCATGAGAGGAGGAGGGATCCTCACCACAGAGCTGACCAGGGCCTGCAGTGCTGCAATCTCCACAAGAGTCTCCATTGAATTCTTCCATTTTCTGGTGTCTCATGATGTCTGCTTTAATATAGTATCTTGTGGGACCCAGAACTGTCTCTCTGTCTCTCAATCTCTCTCATTGAGTTTTCATGGGTGGTCAGCTACTGGAGCAAGTGGTCAGCTCAGATTTGCTCCAGTAGCCAACCACCCCCAAATTTTACCAGGTTCTGTCTCTCTCAGAGAGAAGCTGCTCATACCAAAAGAGAGCCCTTTTTCTGGGTTAGGGTTAGGGTTAGGGATCGATCTGGGCGGTCGGCTTCTGGAGCATTCCTCTACTTGCAACCTGAAACCGGAGATGTGATGCAAGTGACTTTGAAAGCGAGACTCACGGTTGACTTCACAAGGTCGAGCAGCATGTGTTTGTTCCAGAAGAAGCGGTCGTCAATGGCGACGGTGTCGTCGTCGCCGGCGCCGCTCGGATCGGGACGCGCCTCGTGACGCCGCTGCACGCTGTTCGTCAGGTCGCCGGTCGGTGAGTAGTAGAACGAGTCGCTGTCGTTGAACATCTTCAGCAGCTCCTGCCAATTGAAGACCAAGTGACATCAAAATGCGTTGAACCACGTGTGCCAGCCTGACAGTGAGTCTACATTGATTCACTCCCAAACAACACGTTTCACCAACAGAACAAGGCTTCCAGGGTCAAGCCCTTCCAACAGATTCAACAAGACGCACTGCAAAGTAATTGCGACGCCAAAAATCTTGGCAGTTTCAGCGCAGAGGTTCGAAAGCTCGAAAGGCATGAAACAAAAGTGCCGTCCGCTGTACCTATCACTGTCGACAAATCGTGCACGAATGAAGGATTTACTTGCCTCCAGAATTCTTCGCTCAAACTTTTCTTTCTCTTTCACCTCTTTCTGAAAAACGAATGAGAGGCTCAATTTCCATGAAACGAACGCTGTTGGATGGAAAAGGTTTTTCACTCGCTCCGCCGAAGATGGAAGTGTTGGACCTCGACTTGAAGTTGTTCTTGAAACGATCCTTGTCTACACCACTAATTTTCAAAGCGCTGCAGTCTGAAGTTGTACAACCTTGAACACTGCGAGGTAAAATCGCGTGTCCAAAAAAGACCCAACCAAAAGTCTGGCGTTGTGAGTGCTGACATATTCTTCACAAAAGGAAAAGGGAAAACAAGTGCAAAAGCTAAGTGTGCGAAAACCCAGCAATTTTCAAACCGAGCGTCTCACTTTGAGTGAAACTACAACTCAGAAATACACCAATCATGCTTCAGAAGAAATGATGTGATGAGAGCCTGGAGCAATTTCGAGCATTTACCAAGACTGCGTTTCGACGACGTTGCTGGAGAACGAACACAAAACAAGGTTGCGTGCAACAGACAGAGGAAGAATTTCAAGTTTTGCACGTTGTTGACAAAACTGAACCATGCACGACAAAGGCTGTGTTAAATTTCTAGTTGCATCAACCCTGAAGCAGAATGCGTGCAACACACCTCTTTCTGCTGTGGCACTTTACCCCCGATGTTCTGAGGGAGTTTAAAGGGAAGCTACAACATACCATGCGTAATTTGTAGTGTATGAAAATAGACAGCATGTTGATGTAAGAATATCCAATTCACAGAAGTACATTCGCAAAAAAGCGTCATCGATTCCCACTTGAAGCTTCCATTTCACAACACAAGCAATTTACGGTTGTCTTTCACAACAAGTCGAAGCTTTCAATGTAATTTTTACTGAGAGCCACAATCAATGAAAGTGAACTCAAAAAGCCCTCTCACCTTCTTGGGTTTTACGCTTTCTGCGGCACTTTTGATACTGTTCCAAGTTTTGGTAAAACCTCTTCCGCCTTCTTCTGGCACTTTCGTCGCGATCTGCGCAGGCTTAGAAATGCCAAAATGATGTTTCTCGCACAGCTGCAATAAGAAATCAAAAGAATTTCAATCACACTTCAACACACCACACACTCTTTCCAACAAATCCAACAAAGGGTTCGACCCGCAGTGGCGAGGAACACAAAAGTTTGGCCACGCCTCTCAAAAACAGCGTTGCTTTGAAATTTTGATTAACTCAAATCCGGACTCAAAGAGAGGTGAAGGATTTGTTCGTTGACGTGTTTGTTCACGGGAGATGCACAAAGTCCCCAAGACAGAGAAACTCGGCACTGCAAGTCCGGAGATCAGTCAACAAACGACCATAACAACAAAATCTTTGTTGTTGGTGTGCAGTTGAAAATAGAAGTGGCTCATCTTTGACGATTTTCATTCACACAAAGTTTGAGTACCTTCGTTGGGAATTTGAAATATATCTAAAACTGCGGTTTTCAGGAACGGGCAAGTTTCTTTTGGCCATTTTTACGGCCTTGGGCAGTTTCCAACTTTCGTCTGGATTTACGCAACTGAATTGGGTGCTCCTCAAATTTCAAATGCTGGTTGGTCAGCCCCTCCCTCCAACGAACACACACGCACGCACGCACGCACGCACACACACACACAGCACTGCAATGATTTTTTTCTCAACTCGTTGCTGCTTCAGCAGAAAACGGAAAAGGTCATTCTTTCCACAGCAGTTCTGCGTGGCATGCCAGATTCCCCTGTTCCTCAGTTGGTCGAAGCCTCCTCTCAGATAAGAACGCGAAGGTATGATACAAGAGTGAGCTGCTCACATCGATGTCCAGATCCTTGGGTTCATCCAGACAGAGGGGAAGGACTGAGATTCTGTTGATGCAATAAACATCGCTTTCGTCTGGTAGTTTACCGACGTGAGTTCTTTGTTTGATGAGCAAGAGCTTCCACTCTGTTTCTGCAAAGTGCGAAAAACAAACCCACAAGTGATTTGCGAAGTTTTTCTGGCAGTGTATGAGCTCAAGTCGTAGCACGCTGTGATGTCACAAGAAAATTGCTCGACGCTTTGTCACACTGACGATGAAGCGAAATTTATTGCGTGCTGAAGTGCAACGCAGACAAGCAAACATCTTCCGTTGCGGTATTCTTCATCAAACATGGGTTTGAGTACGCCATCATTTCAATACGGTCTTACCGGGATGAATCTTCATCTTCCCAATCACACCTTCCACCTTCCCGAGGCAGACAGGATTCCATGCTGTACAGATGTCCGATCCTGAAATTGGATAATCAGTGGATTATCATTGGAGTTGGATCATTCTAACGGAAGCGGTTAGCGCGAGGTTCTTTCGTTACATGAACTGTCGTGTCGCACAATTCCTTCCACCAACGAGAGAGCCATGGATCTCTTGTTGATTGCAGCTCGATCTGTGTCTTCCCTTGAAATATTGCTGCTTCCGAATGGGCCTGGTCTCTGCGGACTTACTCATTTCAGACGCCTCAAAAAACTTCCCTTCCCCCTTGACAGAAACCCTACAGCTCTACATCCCTGGAGATGGTGGGAATTATTTTGACGTAACAGGCCACACATACAAACTTGGATCACCCTGAAGTTGAACAAAAAGACTTCTGCAAAGAGAATATTCCAAAACGAAGTAAAATTGGCCGGGTTGTGAGACAACTCTGAGCCACTGAACTTGGATTCAGAGCCCGAGTGTAAACATGAGCCCCAGAGTGTGCTGGAATTTACTGCTGGTAACTCCAGTGGTCTACATTTTAACTGAAAAGGGTGTGGACATCAGAGCCCCAGCCTGGGTGGACATACTTTCTGAAAGCGTGAAATACAAACTCTTCTGGTTTCAGACTCCACCGGGGAAGTCGATTGGAAATATCACTGACATAGTGGGGTGACCTGCCTCCACAAAATGTCATGTAGGTGCTGAGTTTCAAACCTTTACCAGAACCAGGGTGATCTCGCTCAGTCTTTTCAAATGTGGAAAGATGACAGCGGAATCGGACAATCAGATATCTGTAGATTCCAATCTGGATGTCCATCCAGAATCTGACATCCGACTACAGCTGTGCCATCCGGAAAAGTGAGAAGAGTCAAATGTTACCTCTTTTAGCTGTTAATGACCCATCAAATCGATTACACCACAAGGCATGCTCTCCATTCTGAATAATAAAGTTGTCCCTCTCCTCGAATAATTCCATTCTTGTGGTTTAAATGGAAAATTTCGTCAAACATCACATCTGTTTGGGGGAACTGCATGTGAACGGGTTCGCCAGACGAAAGTGCGTATCCGGCGCGATTAGACAATTGAGGATTAAACATCACGTTCTCTGGGGTTTTAACCCTAGTGACTAGCAAATTGAAATGGACATTTTGAAACAAACAAAAATGGTAAAAGTGAATATTTTACAAGAGTATGACATAACACATACCAGTTGACATTTTGTATGTCTTGCGACACAAGATATTTGTTGTTAGACAATCAATTAACCCGTTTTCCCTTCTGTTGTTTTTTTGTACGACGCGCCAGTTAGATCACTTTTTTGCGACTCGGAGTTTGGATGCACGCTCAGTGAAACTGCCAGTATTTTGCGTTCTGCTGGCAGCCAGCAGCAACTTTTGCTTTGTGTAGTTGGCCTGCAGCATCCAAACACTTTGCCGAAATGTATGACCCAGACAATGGTAAGAATAACACTCTTTTGTCGTGACTACAATGGTTTGAAGAAAAACTTGCACAACCGGTCAGATTCGTCGTTTGTCTTGACAATCAAGACTTGTGTGTGCCCAGAGTCCTGGTGATCAAAGTTGAAGTCGCGCGGACTCCACCCTCGATCAGCACCTGTTTGTTTGTGGCTTCTCGATCCCATTGGTGTTGTGGGCAGGCACAGTTTGCTCAGGTTCGATTTGCGGACCAGAAACACGAAACTGAAGAGAACTCCAAATCGAATCAGAAATTTTCTTGGACCACTCGCAGAACCTGTTCTCAGGCTCGGTTTGTGGTGACGGACCAGTGAAACGCCCACTTGGTGTTTGTCATCAAACAGCCATTGTTGTTAAAAATTGCACTGCGATCCAGACACCCAGACAAATCATTCGTAGTTCATCATCACTCTGTTGCGCGGCAGAATTCGATGAAGAGGAGGAAGGGGATGACATCACCTCGGACCTGTGGCAGGAGGCCTGCTGGATTGTCATCTCGTCTTATTTCGACGAGAAGGGTCTGGTTCGTCAGCAGCTGGACTCTTTCGACGAGTTCATCCAGATGTCTGTGCAGCGCATTGTCGAAGATTCGCCGCAGATCGACCTGCAGGCTGAAGCGCAACACACAAGTGGCGCACCCGAGACTCCGGTATTTCATGTTGAAACGTTTTAACTTCAGTGTTTTCTCACTAACGACTTTCTGAACGCTTGATCATTTTCGCGATGCCCTTGTCTCCAAAGACCTAATTGAATGCACTGCACGATATCACACACAGCCGCGGTACTTGCTGAAGTTCGAGCAGATCTATCTGTCAAAGCCGACTCACTGGGAGAAAGATGGAGCGCCCAGTCCGATGATGCCCAACGAAGCGCGTCTCAGAAACCTGACGTGAGTGGCTGGTCCTGAGTCTCTGTGTGTGGTCCACATTGCTTTTGGTTTGGAAGCAAGTGAACCAACCTCTTCGGTTGATTCTTCCAGGTACTCGGCTCCCCTTTACGTGGACATCACCAAAACTATTGTCAAGGAGGGAGAAGACCCGGTGGAAACGATGCACCAAAAAACTTTCATTGGGAAAATTCCCATCATGTTGCGTTCCACATACTGCCTGTTGAACGGCTTGACAGATCGTGATCTCACCGAGTTGAATGAGTGTCCGCTGGATCCCGGTGGATATTTCATCATCAACGGTTCGGAGAAAGTTCTCATCGCGCAGGAGAAGATGGCTACAAACACAGGTGGGCCGTCTTCATGTGTGAAGGCAACTTTGTTCCTTGTCTGGTCTGTGAGGCAGGAAATATATCACAGCTGAATGCAAAATTGTTACTTTCCAGTGTACGTGTTCGAACAGAAGGACTCGAAGTACGCATACAAAACAGAGCTCCGCTCTTGTCTGGAGCACTCGTCTCGACCGACCAGTACGCTGTGGGTGAACATGATGGCTCGTGGTGGTCAGGTGCGACTCTCAGTCTGATTATGTGGCTGTTTCCTCGATCCACCGTCTTGTACGGTCGAAACACTGATCTGTTCACCAGTACCTTTTTCATGTCACCGCATCAAAAAGTCTTGTGTTCACAGGGAGCGAGGAAGAGTGCCATTGGTCAGAGGATCATCACGATCCTGCCGTACATCCGTCAAGAGATCCCGGTCATCATCACATTCCGAGCTCTGGGCTTCGTGTCCGACAGAGACATCCTCGAACACATCATCTACGATTTTGACGATCCAGAAATGATGGAAATGGTTCGTGGAAGACAATGCAAGAGATTTTTCTTCAAAACGCTTGAAGCAAAGAAGTTTTTACTGATTGCCTGTGACTAACGAGCAGTGTTTCTTCTCAGGTGAAGCCATCGCTGGACGAAGCCTTCGTGGTGCAGGAGCAGAACGTCGCGCTGAACTTCATCGGAGCTCGCGGAGCGCGGCCTGGAGTCACGAAGGAGAAACGAATCAAATACGCACGCGAGATCCTGCAGAAGGAGATGTTGCCACACGTTGGTGTGTCCGACTTCTGCGAAACGAAGAAGGCTTATTTCCTCGGGTTAGTGTTAAGATTCACTGGATTTCGATTTCAATTCATGCAAAGCGACACGCGTTGACTCTTTCGTCCAACTTGTTTGCTGCTTGTTCGTGTCAGGTACATGGTGCACAGGCTTTTGCTCGCTGCGCTCGGACGACGAGAAGTGGACGACCGTGATCACTACGGCAACAAACGTCTCGATCTGGCTGGACCGCTGCTGGCTTTTCTGTTCAGAGGGTGAGTTCCATGCGCATGTGTGTGGTGCACTTGTGCTGTGCACTTGTTTTTGCACACTTCACGTTCAGGGACACAACATAAGAGCTCGGCGATGCTTACTCTTGCAGGCTGTTCCGGAATCTCACAAAGGAAGTCCGCATTTATGCACAGAAATTCATCGACAAGGGCAAAGATTTCAATTTGGAATTGGCCATCAAAACCAAAATAATCACGGATGGGTTGAAGTACTCCCTCGCCACTGGTAACTGGGGAGATCAGAAGAAAGCGTCACAGGCGCGACCCGGTGTTTCACAGGTTGGTTTCCTTCTGGCCGCTTTCTGTCCCCTTCAATGGAGGATGCAATGGATTGTTTCAGTCATCTTTTTCCTTCAACTTAGGTGTTGAACCGACTGACCTTCGCGTCCACGTTGTCACATCTGAGACGACTGAACTCTCCTGTCGGCCGAGACGGCAAGTTGGCGCGCCCGCGTCAGTTGCACAACACTCAGTGGGGCATGGTCTGTCCAGCAGAAACGCCCGAGGTAAGACTGACGCTGGATTTTGTGCGATGATTCACTGAGCACGACTGTGGAGTCTGCGTGTGTCTGCACTGGATGGTGTTCTTGTTGAATTTCACCTTGTCCTTCGTTGCCTCGACAAGCCAAAATGACTGTTCACCCTCCCATCATACACCCTGCTGTCACCTGGGAAACAGGGAGCCGCTGTGGGTCTGGTGAAGAACCTGTCGCTGATGGCGTACATCTCCGTCGGGTCGCAGCCGTCGCCCATCCTCGAGTTCTTGGAGGAGTGGAGTATGGAGAACCTGGAAGAAATATCCGCGAAAGCCATCGCCGAGTGAGTGCTTGTCTTGACAACGTCAGAACATGTTGTCCTTTCCTTGGCATAAAGGCGTGTTGCAAACTGAAAGCCATGTGCCGCTTCGTGTGTTCACGACTCGGGTGTGATTCCAGTGCAACCAAGATCTTCGTGAACGGATGCTGGGTGGGAATCCACAGAGACCCTGAACAGCTGATGAACACGCTCAAGAAACTGCGGCGACAAATGGACATCATTGTGTCGGAAGTGTCAATGGTGAGGGCTTCGGTTTTGCCTCATTTTGTTTCACACTTGCTCATTACGTCGGATGAGCAAACGTGCTTTCTGTGACAGTGAAAATCCAGACAGTGTGACAATGTTTGGACGGTCTGTCACCCTTCTGACGCGTCTTGAACGCTGCGTGCTGCAGGTGCGCGACATCCGCGACCGAGAGATCCGCATCTACACCGACTCCGGTCGCATCTGCCGCCCGCTGCTGATCGTCGAGAACCAGAAGCTGCTGCTCAAGAAGCGTCACATCGACGAACTCAAGGAGCGAGAATACAACAATTACAGGTGACTGTTTTTCCCAACTGAGAAAGAACAGAAAACTGAAGACTGGAAATGAAGATTGTTTACTTGTCGTTTGTCATGTGTGGCGGCGCGTCTTCGGATTGTTCTTTGGCGTGCTTGACTAAAAGTTGCGTGCTGTTACTACAGTTGGCAGGACCTGGTGGCGAGCGGCGTGGTGGAGTACATCGACACAATGGAGGAGGAGACCATCATGCTGGCGATGACGCCCGACGACCTGCACGAGAAGGGCATGGGCTACTGCTCGACGTACACGCACTGCGAGATCCACCCGGCCATGATCCTCGGCGTCTGCGCCTCGATCATCCCCTTCCCAGATCACAACCAGGTGCGACGCAGCTGCAAAAGTTGGGGGAAAAGCAGCACGACCGTCACTGTTTTGAGCCTTACTTTGGACAGAAACATGGTTGACGTTCGAAAGTGGGATTGAGCCAATAAAAAACATGACTTTGCTTTTGACAGTCACCCCGTAATACGTATCAGAGCGCTATGGGAAAACAAGCCATGGGCGTGTACATCACCAATTATCACGTGCGCATGGACTCCCAGGCCAACGTTCTGTTCTACCCACAAAAACCTCTGGTTACGACGCGATCCATGGAATATCTTCGCTTCAGAGAGCTGCCTGCAGGTCTGTCCTGAATCTTTCAGTTTGTCACGAAACTTACGTTTGCCAATGAGCGGGCAAAATGAATGGTGGTCGTGCTTGTTTCAGGCATCAACGCGATTGTAGCGATTGCGTCTTACACCGGTTACAATCAGGAGGATTCCGTCATCCTGAACGAGTCCGCCGTGGACCGCGGCCTCTTCAGGTCCATCTTCTTCAGATCCTACAAGGACGCAGAGTCCAAGAAAGGCCTCGATCAGGAAGAACTCTTCGAAAAACCTACCCTGGCCACGACTCAAGGTGACAACGAAATGACCGATGTCTCTGCTTAACAGCTCACGCTTACGAAGTGGCCGGGGGGGGGAGGGTTACACCAACACCCTTGTGTCCACGTGTAGGAAGACGCGTTGCAAGGTGGTCTCCCTGAATTTAGGAGTGCAGACGTTGTGGCTCGGGCTGTCAAATGTGACAGTATTTGCCTTGTCAAATCCAATGCAGCTGGATTCCGGACAAGAATGCACTCAAACTTCAGTCAATTGTACAGCGATATGTGTGTTTTGTGCGCAGGCATGCGGAACGCTGTGTACGACAAGTTGGATGAGGACGGGATCATCGCTCCGGGATCCCGAGTGTCCGGCGACGACGTCCTCATCGGGAAAACGATCACCCTGCCCGAGAACGAAGACGAGGTAAGCTGGACTGCTGGAACAAGTGTCACGCCGTGGCTCCCGCTGCTGGTTTCAATTCCTGTGTCCAACATAGTACAGGCTGATCAGACGCGATCGTCCCGTTGCAGCTGGAAGGTTCGACGCGGAGATTCTCGAAGAGAGACGCCAGTGTGTTCATGCGCAGAACCGAGACGGGCATCGTTGACCAGGTGATGGTCACTATCAATCAGGAGGGCTACAAGTTCTGCAAAATCCGAGTCAGGACCACGAAAACGCCACAGATCGGAGACAAGTTCGCCAGTCGCCATGGACAGAAGGGAACTTGTGGAATCAGGTACCGACAGGAGGTGAGCATCGTTCCGCGCTGCACAAATTATGTTCATCAGTGAAACTGGGCTACTATTTTTTCTGAAATCATCCATTCGTTTTCATTCAAACACCCGAAAGCTCGATTTTATGTGTGCGTCCAACTCTTGAATTCTCCGAAGGGCACACAACAACAAATGAGGTTGTATTTTGCAGGACATGCCGTTCACGTGCGAAGGCATCACTCCCGACATCATCATCAATCCGCACGCCGTGCCCAGCCGTATGACAATCGGTCACTTGATCGAGTGTCTACAGGGCAAGGTGTCCGCCAACAAGGGCGAGATCGGAGATGCGACGCCCTTCAACGACACCGTCAACGTGCAGAAAATTTCCAACCTCCTCAACGAGTACGGCTACCACCTGCGAGGCAATGAGGTCAGCAAATGTGGTCCTTTCGTCAGAACAGGCCCAAGAGCAACACCAGGATGTCTCGATTGCGCAATGTTGATGAAACTCAACCGTCCTGTGTTTTCTCAGGTGTTGTTCAACGGGCATACTGGTCGAAAGATGAACACACAAGTGTTCTTGGGCCCGACTTACTACCAGCGTCTGAAGCACATGGTGGACGACAAAATTCACTCGCGCGCAAGAGGCCCGGTGCAGATCCTCAACAGACAACCCATGGAGGGCAGATCCAGGTAAGTTTTGACTGTGAAGAGATGGAGCTTCAAGAGATGCAACTTGCCTCTCTCTCATTTCTTGTGGAAAAGTACAATCCTTCACGCAAGGGGACATCCAAATTTGTGTAAAATCTAAGGATTTACGTGGTGTCAAGTGGTGTCAATGTTGGTGCAAAAAGTGGGACCCCAAAACGGAGAACATTTGTATCACAAACGGGTATTGATCTGGCAGTCGCGCGACATTTGCTGTCAACACAGGAAAGCCAAAACAAAACATGGCTCGTCCGTTACAGGGACGGAGGGCTGCGTTTTGGAGAGATGGAGCGCGATTGTCAGATTGCGCACGGCGCTGCGCAGTTCCTGCGCGAGCGTCTGTTCGAGGCGTCCGACCCGTATCGCGTGCACGTCTGCAATATCTGTGGCCTGATCTGCATCGCCAACCTCAGAAACCAAACTTACGAGTGTCGCGGGTGCAAAAACAAGACACAGGTGAGTATCCACTTTGAGTACCGAAATTTTGATCATCCATGACGCACGCTCGGATGTTAAGTTGTTGTTTCGTTTTCCAGATATCGCAAGTGAGGATGCCATACGCCTGCAAGCTACTGTTCCAGGAATTGATGTCGATGAGCATTGCACCGAGAATGATGGTTTTGTAGACGAGAAAAGGAGTCGCATCCGACAGAGTCAGTGAAGATCATTCAGTGGTTTCTTTCGTCTGTACATTTTGCTGCGGACACGGCGACGAACTGAACTGGACAGCTGATATGTCAGTTCCGATGCCCGAAGGCAACGCTGTCTGTCGTTGTTGGCTGGTCTTTTGCATCATGACAGAAAGCTGGAAAGCACTGCCGGACCCACTGTGTAGCTGATCCGTGACTGCATGTAGTGGACGGTCAAAAGTCGGCGAGGAAATTATGACAGGACAGATTATGATCTGTGACACGAAGGTCTTCCAATTTGGTACGCACGTGATTGCTTTCCCATGAGACGTGTAGCTGCAACAATAATGACTGGTCTTGTGAATAGATTGGGATGTGTGTTCACTTCTTTTGAAACCTTTTTGAAGCTGACCTCGAAAAGCGGACGTTCCAATGGAGAAAACTCCTGCCTTTGCTGCAGCACATCGTCAAGAACAAATAAACTTTCTCAATAATGTTTTTGTGAATGTTTCCAGGCATGTAGAGCTGGTAAATGCAGCTATATATGCCCTGTCCGCTGTAATGAAATGGCCAGACACCCAAAATCAGGAGGCATGGGGTGAGGGACCCAAGCCTGTGCCCAAGGTCTTGTGCCAGATTCCTTGGCCCTCTAGCCTGGTACCTCCTCATTTCAATTCTCACCTGAAATGGCTCAAAGTGCAATATCACGTGCGAGTTGAGATGAGGCACCCATGTGTCAACAATTTGGGGCGTTGTCCCATTTCATTCCACCGAACCTTCTTGTTTAGAAACGGCCGTGAGAACAATGGGATTGACACCTCAAGATCTCGGCTCCCAAGTGTGCCAAAACACAGTGCAGCAACTCCGGCACCGTTCTCACGAACAACAAACAAATGAGCAGCACAGGGTGAACTGTAAGAGTGGCGGGAAAAACATCGTGAAAGGCTCATCGCAAAGCTGAGTGCAAACAAAGGTCGGAACATTTCCGAAGGAAGTTTGGCACAACTTGCATTTTTCAGCGGCGCTCCTGATCGTTCAATCTTTGTGGCGAAAACAGTTCATGTCGTTCGAACTGTAGCGATTTCACATTTTACGAAACGCATATAGGCGCAATAATATTTTGTCGAAACTGAGCACTTGTTCTGAAGAAAATCAACTCGAAATATACAAGTACACAACAATCTCACGTATAAAGCGAACGTGAACATTTAGCCTGGAAATTTAGACTTATTGCTTCAGAAATCAGGAAAACTATTTTCGATGCCGGAGGAATCCTTGACCCTGAGTTGTTCGTCTCTTGTCCGAGATTCGCAGATTCTCGTTGGTTTCTTTGAGGCGTCGCGGGAGAATCGGAACAGTTGGACAGAAAATCGCAAGCTCAGAAATCAGCTGATCATATTTCTTTGAAATTAATTGCCATTACAGTGAAAAGGTGCGTGAATTCATTGCTCTTTTGTGATTGCTGTAAGCTCAGGTGCATGTGTGTCAGTAATCGAGCATGGAATTTGTCTGCAAAGGCGTTTTTTGGTGAAATTGCGCTTGAACAGAAAAAAGAATGTTTTTGTTGACAGCATTGATCATGATGATGGTTTTGTTTCTCCCGTTTTCGGGCTGTCAAAAAGTGTGACACAAAGCAAGGATGACAAGGCGGCATTTGTTTGTGTGCCGCACTGACGCTCAAGGCACCGAAGTGATAAAATCTTGAGAACGGTTTGATGAGGCTGTGATAGAAATCCAGCTTGCATACCATGCTCAGATCTTCACGCATGGTCCAGTTTGAAACACCAGATCTATGTGTTTTACAACGAAAGAAAAATACAAAACGTGTCAGACAAAAAGTGAAACAAGTGCACACCTGTGAATGCAAAAGCGTGACAAAATGTGCTTGGTTTCACATCACATTTGGCAGGCATGACAAATTTATTTCTGTGTACAACCTCAAATTTGGGAGACAAATGAACAAATTCATCTTGTGTTGCAGTGGAATCCACACTGTGATTTCTGCGTGCTACGTGTTGTTGAAATCGCCTGAAAATTTCCAGAGTTTGCTGCTGCCTTTTATGTTTTCTCACGAACGGGAGTGGACTTCTGAGGACGTTTTGAACTTGTTTCCCAGCCATATAATTTGTTCGTGCAAGCCCTCGCGCAGTGTTTTGCAAACCAACCGAAAAACAAAGCACTCAGCAACTGGCCATTGCCGGTGTCTCAGGACCAGACAACGACCATACTATTTTTCTGACGTCGTTGTGTGGTCCTAAAATTTCAGGACCAGAGAACGACCAAATACGAGGATGGAACCAATTCTGAGTGTTTGCATGTTCACAGGCGACCCTGGCTGCACCGACCGGTACAGTTAAGGCTGACTATTTTTGCCGAGGCCAGATGGAACTGTTGCTTTGGCTGTGACAGCCAGACTGTCTTTTTGGTGTCTGCAAGCAGTGAGACAACATGAAATGTACACTGACTCTGTTTGTGGACACAGACATGTTTGACAGAGTGCCTGCTGTTGACTGTTATTGTTTTGACCGGTCTTGCA
>JAAUXT010036662.1_pt1 | contig 23776 bp, 13 predicted proteins | sample 7278171 | NCBI WGS metagenome assembly JAAUXT01 (sample SAMN14350112, study PRJNA611818) | marine sediment metagenome | isolation source: surface marine sediment (1.8m) | place: French Polynesia: Moorea | collected 2018-08
CAAACTACAGTTATGTTGAGAGAAGATGTTAAGGAAGCCTGATATGAGCACTGAAGGTTGTGTGTTGAACCACACGCGAGATATTGATTGCAATCGGGAATATAAAAAGCGTGCCTCGTAATGCTGCACGGAACGACCACACTGACTCAATTATTGTTCTCGTCCAATCTGAGGACACAAAAATGGGACTTCTCCGAGCACCAGTGTTGCTGCATCAGTGGCCTTGGTGAGTTCAGTTCATCGACAAGATGATGCAACTCCGTGGACTTGAGGCGCGCTCGCCTCTTCACAGGGGCCCCTCTCCACCAAATCCCGGGTCCGTCCTGCTGTTTTGTGTCGTTAATGAAGTCATGTCGGTTCACGCAATGCACCTCGACACTGTTCACTTCGATAAGGTGAAGTGGTGCGAGCACAGGTCAAGTGCGGAGACTGCTGGACAGAAGAGAATCTGTCAGACCACAAGAAGGTTTGGTCTTTGTCTCCCGTGTCCGAGACAAGTTCAGCCCGTTAAACTGCACAATTTTAGGGTTGAGCGCTCGGTAAGACTTTTTGCAAACATCAACACAACGTTCCATATGACACCTGCTGTTTTACTGCGTTTGCAGATGTACCATTTTCAGCTCACTACAACAGAACACTGCCCCGTCAAAACCACGATAGATCTTGCAACAGTCTGGCTCAGACAAAAACCCAGAAGAATCACCCTCGTGCAGCGTTCTTCTTCATCGAAATGTGAAAAGACCCAATGATTTCAGAAGTCACCAGACGGAACCTACCTTCCTCCTCGAGTCGCGACGCGCTCAGAACTAACTCGTCTCCGCTCATCTCGGTTGTTGTGGACAGATCTGATTCCTAATCTAACGGCGCTCCGTCCTTCAGCCTTCGTCTCCGTTCGACTCGTGAGCAGAATCCGACACCAACAACGTCGAGACACCAGCGAGTTTGTGTCGTGACGAAATTGAACTGTTCCTCCTGTTGATGTGCGACACGGGAAACAGGAGAGGCGGAGTTTAACCTGCCTGATGTGGGGCCAGGATACGGCGCTGTACGCACTGCGCGTCGCCTGCTGGGACGTGCGTGTCACTGGGCGCTACGTATGTGTCCGCTCAGCTCGTGGCGGTCGAGGGTCGTGAGCTGCTCGCGCATCGGGATGAATGCGACACGCGGCTGCAGCGTCACAGCTGTGCGAACCGGAGGGCTCAGCCACACCGGCTGCGTCACGCTTTGCGTCGCCACAGCAACAAAGCATTCATTGACTCACATGTCGAGACGCACCGCATTCGGTGTCCATGCAGTGTTTCAGGTCTCATGTCTGAGATCTGTCTCATCCGAAAACAGCTGCAGGCTTAATTGTGGGAAACTCGTCAGACGTTCCGGGCGAAGGAAGCTGGAGAATCATTGTGGTTTCCGCACGTACAAAGGATGCAACAACCGTCAAACAACAGGAAACAGATGGTTTTTCTTCGGTGGGCCGTATTTGGTCAGTTAACGTGGCACCACCCTGTCAGGTTCATGGAGTCAGTGGACAACTTTTCTTTTGATCAGCATGACGCTCGTGATGTGCCGAGCACAGTGATTGTCAATTAAGTTCTGTGCGGACCAGGCTCGGGTTACAATGCGCTCGGTGGCAAACTTCCCAATCCAACCTGCAACAACCACACAACGTCCGTGCGCATACGTAGAAAAGTGAACGATCGCCCTGCATGTGCGCTGAAGCTGCTATGTGCGAGCAGACAACCCGTTCACACCGGTTCCGTGGAGCGTTGCGTGTCTGTTCTTGTTCCCAGAGCTGTGCTGGCATTGGACGCAGCGCTTGACACACATTTGTACACACGGTTGGTGTCTTCTTTGTCCAACAAGCATTGTTCCTGCGCCCAACGGCACTCACCTGTTGTTCGACCATCCAGGCTCCAAGTGCCAAGATCCATGTGTTGCTCTTCTTTCTGAACGGGCATAATAATGCACAACAGATCGACTATTTTCTTGCTGAATTGTTTGTCGTTGTTGTCGCGTGCCAAGATTGAGCAGGGTGGCGCCAACGCGTTCGAGCCGCCTCACGGGACGTGGGGACCGGGATCAGGCGGGGGCGCAGCCGGGGTTTGGCTGAACGGGTCCCCGAGCCTCACAGGACGGCTGACCCTGGGCTACAAACGTGCGACACATGCTTCTGTTGGCAATTTCGTTTGTTTTGGTTGTTGGAGCCGAACCCCGGTAGGTCAGCGGCGTGGACCTTCAGGGCGCCTTTGGGTTGCTTCTTGGGGCTATTGAGACGAGTTACTTTTTGCTGTGAAGCACCAGGTACCAGGGCTCGGGCACCCTTCACTGTATCCGAGATCCTCCCCGGGTCAGCACGTCACACGGAGCGGCTCAGTGCTCCCCAGGCGCATTGCTCATTCCGCCAGAACCTTCAGTTCACATGCCACGACCATATTCTGGAGTCGCGGATCCCCGTCCACCAGTCACCGCAATTGCTTTTCCACGAAAGTTCTGGCGGGATGGTGGCTCCACGCAACACGTTTTCTTTCGGCAATTCGTCCGTGCGGCGGCGCCCGGAGAATCAGTCCAAGCTGCGCGGGCAGCCATCTCAGGACTGGATCCAGGGGGCCTCGACAGGAATGGTTCATTGTGCTGGCATAATAGATCTACTCTGTTGATTGTCCTCAACCAAATCCTATTTTGAAGACGGGGACGAAACTGAAAAGATTCAGTCAGTAAGACGCTTCCCAGGATCCTGAGAGGTTCGGTTTTTAAGTGGTTCCGCATTGGGCTGAACCTTGCAAACAGGCATTGTGTCTGGGCCCCGGAATCCAGACTCTGCAGGGGCGCCCTGGTGTTGAGCTTGAGGTCCGGGAGACGTCTGTGTGCAAGGGTGTGGATCTGACAAATGGGCCTGTACCGCCCAGATAACTTCAAAAACTTTTGTTTTTTCAGGCCAAAACATTTATCCTCCAAAAAGGTCAAAATCCCGGTTCCAGATTTGCAGGCTCCTGATTTCAACAAAAACCATTCGAAAACTTGAAACTTGGGATGTTTGTATGTGGCCCGAAGTACACAGACACGATGCGAAAGAAATTTAACACCGAGAGCAAATGTTTTCATGTTACGTTGCGCTGGGAATCCGGAGTCGTCGTCTTCGTGTTTGTCTTTCATGCCTCCACATTGACAACCTCCGCATGGAACCCACTGAACACACACCAGGCATGTGCGGATTCAAAGTGCGGTCAGGGGCGGACCCTTTTCGCTGTGTCTCATAGATCGGTGTCAAAATCTACGTGGTGAATGTTGAAATGCAGAGCGCTCGAAAACTTCAACGTGCTGGGCTTTGTTTGAGTTGAACAATCTCAGGCTTCTGACTTGCAATGCACGAAAGGCGACTCCCCAGAGGTGGTCTGACGCCAAGATGTTAATGGACAGAGTGCAAGTAATGCAGCCGAGAGAGGAAGTTGCCTCAGTCAATGCAAAATGAACAAGAACTTTGTGGAAACAACGTGTGTCGTAAGTCCCCGCAAGGTGTGACCAGCGCACACAGGGACCTTCGGGCAGATCCTCACTGTAGTCCTACAGCGACCAGTGCCTCGATTCCGCGATTTCCAGCCACTGATCAGCAGGATTGCTGAGTCGCCTGGAGGTCGGTGCTCTCCCTTCATTGAGATGGCAACTTTTTGTGCAAGCACTTCAGCTTGCTTTTTTGCAGGTTCTGTCTGTCCTTCGTGGCGGACTTCAACCCTGTTTCCACTCATGAAGGACCACTTTTCTGACATAGTGCTCTGTTGGCATTGTTTTCTTGCATCTCACAGAGGGTCACTTGCAATCAAATGTCCAAGGTGATCCTCGTGTGTCTCGAAGTCATCTTCAAGAGCAACCTCAATGCTCGCTGAAGTTGAATCAAGTTCCCTTCAGTCGGAGTTTGGGGCCTTGAAGCTGTGGCGATTGAATATTTTGTTGACGCCACGCAAACAAACAACAAGTTTTCTCTTACACGCCACGAACGATTTCCCCTTTCCATCTTTTCCAGGGAGGTACAGGTGTTCAGAAGGGAATGGAGAAAGCGGGATGCCCCAACACGTCTGGCACCGTCAAAGTAACGGTTTGTGAGGACGGCTGGGCAGGCCTCAGAGTATCATGGGAAGAGAGATGCACTTTGTCTGCACCACGAAGGCGGCGGCGGGTGTCATGACCCGCGCGCCATCCCCCGCGCTCCGTCCTAAGACTTGCGCTCAGCAGGATTTTCCTAATGGATCCCGGGACTCTGTCCTGGAAATCTTCGGAGTTTTTTTTTCAGGATTCGTGCTCTTGGCTTCAGACATCCCGGGGACCAAAGCCAACTGAACACGAGGACAACAGAAAACACTTATCCTTGAGAAACTTGACACGCAAGACTCCAAACTTCTCGTTTCTTGTTTGGTCTATTTCTCACGAAATGTGTGTATTTTGTTGAGCCCGATAATGTACAAACTAAAACATTGAAAACACAGGTGGAAGCGTGCACATGTCTTCTTGTGGACCATATCATCTCTTGTGTTGCCACGCCGAGCCAAATGAGTGGCCCAAACTTGAGTCAAAGCAGCCCAAAGCACCAAAAGAGGGCAAAGAACCAAAAGTCGCAAACACGGTGCAGATCCACTTTTGACCACAAACAGAAGCAAGTCTTGCCCTCAAGAAGCTCCATGTGCGACAATCGTAGCATCTGACAACATTGCTCTTGCGTCAAAAGTTCAATAATTACCCCACACTCTTCTTCTGCCAAAAGTCAGAAGTGGTGCCATCGAAATCCTGCACGTCAAATCAGACTTGACCCGACGGCTCGCACACTGAAACGCAAGTTTTCCGATTTTCTGTCGTGAATAACATGTTAGTTTCAAACAGAAGGCGAAGTGTTGGCAGTGCATGACCAGTACCGGTAAGTGAAAAAAATCTGGCAACTTCGCCACCGGGCCCACTGCAATAATTCTTTTTTTCACTTCTCCGAGGCGGTCCAGTTTGTCCCATCTTCCTCATGAAGACAAAAGACGGTAATTTCCAGGTTCGTTGGATAATTAAACGTACACGAATTGTAGTTCGTAACGGGGAGAGGACCTGTGCACGCATCTTCACGGCAAGTAAACGCTTCTTAGAAAGAAAAATATCACCAGTGGAGAACAGGAAAACAATATTTGCTTGACTGTAGAATACCAATGACAACTAAACACTACTTTGCACGCATTACTTTTTGAACCTTTAAAATCACAGCCAGACATTTTAGTTTCGCGAAAGTTGGATCCAGGTGCGTGGTCGAGCAGGACAGACCCCATGGCCGCTGAAACCCCGTTGTTTTCTTACTCCATCTACAAACAGTCCAAGAATCCCAACGACAGAACCACAATTTTGCACTGACCACGAGCGGGATCTCTGCTGCGGTGAGGGGTGTGGTGACACCTCCTGTGATTCTTCTCTATTCCGCGGCAGGGCACGCCACTCCTTCCGCAAGACTCGGCTTCTCCCCCCGCGCAGGCTCCTCCGGCCCCACCACGCTGTCCGGGCTGAACCCGTCCCCCTGGTCCCCGTCTGTGTCCCCGCCACCACCACCTGGAACGAAAAGCAAAATTATGGTTCACACACACGTGCACACACACAACCCCCCCACACACACACACACAAATAGCGACGAGTCCTGAGATCACTGCGGTCATCTACAGATCTTATTTCGTACATGACCATGTGGACCCGCACCGCACACTGAAAGTGCTGCTCGCAGACACATCCAGTTCATCAGTATCCAGGCACTAAGCGCACAAGAAAGACCTCGTTGCCTCTTGGCGTCCCTGACCTTTTCCCCTCCGCGCGGCCCGCTCCCGCTGCGCCTCCCGCTTCTTGAGCTCGAGGTTCGACTCGGGCGAGATGCGCGCCGTGTGGCGCGTCGTCATCAGGTCCGTCTTCTTCGCGACGTACCACAGCGCCAGCGCACCCACCACCAGCACGAGCACGCCCGCCAGGACGCTCACCGCGATGATGGTCAGTTTGTTGGAGGAGTTCGAACCTGCGGTATCCTCTGGGGGTCCTGAAGTCAATGAGAGATTTCGGTTGCTGTGAAGCAGATGGAGGCGGAGGATTTTCTCCGTCATTGCGTCATGTGAGCCTCCCGTTGTCTTGTGTGTGGTGGTGCGTGCATTTTGTCGACGAGAATTGGTCAGTACACGCAGATGAATGGCTGAGATTCGGCTGAGAGTTTGCTTTGAATAAATAACTGTCAGTTTGGTGAGAACAAGTGCGTGTGTCCGTGTGTGCGTGTGTGTCTGTTGTGCATGTGATTGCGTGAGTGTGCGTGGTGCGTGTTTGAATGTGTTTCCATCCCAGTTTTTGCATGAAGCTGAAAGTTGCTGTGTGTCAGCTTGCAGTCATTTCTTCTTTGCATCAAACAAAGCCTTCTTTGCAGCAGTCCATTTGTTCGTCTGGGGAGGTGTGCAACTGATCGCCAGGCCTTCCCCCAGAAACTCACTCGCTATCACCTCGACCGAGATCGAGTCCGTGTCCCAGGCGCCGAGGAGGGACCCGGCGGGGGAGCCCGGTCCGGCCGCGGCCTTCAGGGCGTCGACGAGCAGCTCCGGGGTGACGGGCGAGACGCGGGCAAAGTCCAGCCAGAAGAACACCACGATGCTGCCAGACCTGTGGTGAGAGAGGAACTGCGTGGGGTGAGTGACTTAGAAACGGGAGGCGGAACAGGACCACACTTGTAAACCACCGGTACAGGCTGCTGGACACATGTCCTCGGGGAAAACTCGAGGGAAACTGATGTAATTGAAACTTACTGAAACTCGAAGTCTCTACATCTCTTGTAGTCCCACTTCTGTCGCAAAATGTTCCCGAGCTGCAAAGAATGATGGTGAACCGCAACATTACAAAGCGGTGGAAAATACAAAAGGTGGACCAGACCTGCAAAAGGAAACGGTCCCTCTGGAGGGTCCAAAATGGGGGACTCAGGCTCAGGACAAGAAACGTTTCACGCCTTAGTGTTTGACTCCTTCTGGCTTGTCTTTCCTGGGGGACGGGCGGGTGGTGGAACCACTATTGCGTGGGACTTTGACCTGAACACTCCCACTCCAACCACGATCCCAGATCGGTGGGCTTGATGTTGGCAAATTTCAACTGTTCTGCATTCTGAAGACTGACCAGTTCTGTGAGCTCGCTGGTGAGAAGCTGGTATTGCAGAGACTGCTTGTCCGTCAGTTCAGGGTGGAAGGTCCTCCTCAGGGTCACGGAGCAGTTCGCACTCGTGTGCACGGGAAGCTCATCGGGCCCAACTGAGAACGAAACAAGACCACAAGGAATCAGTAGGCTGACTGGAGAAAGATTGTTTAGACGTGAAAGGTATGACCACCTTCACTTGCACAAGGTGACAATATACCAAGTGTGTACTGCCAAGGTCTCTGTTCATGTGGATGCTGTTAGGGCTGAAGGACACTTGGAATGCGCCAACCATGAGGCGTTCGTCACACTTGTGTTTCGTCCTGCTTGACTTGATTCAGTTTTTCCTGTTTCACACGCGGCGCGTACATGAAGGCCCGAGTTGCCTGTCTGATTCGAATTGCTGAATGCCACCCAGATCAGGAAAGAACTCCAGGATAAGAATCCAGTTTCTCCGGGAAGGCACGCGAGCATTGGGTGTGGAATTCCATTTCTTGGCCACGAACGTCTGCCGACAACTTGTCTGATTCATTTGACATCAAAGCTTTTCACAATGAAACACACGCATGTGGTTCCCCTGACGATTCCGGAAAGCACCAGAAACAACTCAATTTGTGGAAAGGGGATTGAGCCTGTTGTTTGCAGAGCAGATCAGTCCCGACGAACCGCGGAGTCTCGAAACCACGAATGACGAGAGAGAGAGAGAGAGAGAGAGAGAGAGAGAGAGAGAGAGAGATGGGTGAGATGGGTAAACAATCAAAGGTCCTTCGGTGTCCATGGTAAAGCAGCTGCATAAGCATAGCCTGTCTGCACAAAACGTCAAGTGAAGAAGCAAATGTCGCGGTTTTGAGTGTTCATTGTCACTACAGAATCGGCCATCGACGTTTTGAAAACACTGGTCAGTTGTTTTGACGAACATCTGTTGTGTGCCGAAAGAAACAGGTGGAACAAAACCAAGTTGACACTGAACCGCATCCTCCGGCGTGTCTGGTGCCCGTCGTGCGCGTCGTCTTCCCGTCCGGACAGAGCACGCACGCGCTCTGGTTGTGGTCCGCCTGGTAGAACTGCACGGGACACCGGAAACACGTGTCCCCGTGCATCATGTAGCCCGGCCTGCAACCTGCGTCGAACAACGGAGAGAAAACAATCAGACTAGTTTTCGCGTGGATGTGTTGTCCAGAAGAACCGAGGGGTCATGGTCTCCTGGCCCTGATGATAGGCGAGAAGAGGCGTGGCGTCCGGCGCCTTTTCCAGGAAGGATTCCTGTGAATTGAAGGGTCTCAAAACAAAGCCCAACACTCGTACCTCTCTCAGTGGATTCCGTCACCACCTGAAGCGCAGTCGTGGGAACCTCATTTGTCTCACTCGCTGCGTCACTTGGAACAACGGTCGAAACATTGGCAGCCGTTTCCACGTTTGCACTGACATTGCTCTGCTTCAAAGAAAAGACATCCGTGCTGGGAATGGAACATGATACCCACACGAGCAGGCGAAAGGGAACACAAAACTCATCTTCTCTGGCGTTCACAGGCACAGTGACCTCCCTGTTGTGGGGACGGATCCATGGGTAAGACTGTGGAACCCCTGGGACTCGTACCGCAAAAAAACAAAAACAAACAAAGGCAGGCAGCAACTTGTAATATTTTCTTTGATTTGATTTCAAAAATGGAAACGGAATCGCTCTTCACAAAAGAGGTTGGTCCTATGATCAGATTCCTCGATGAGGCCCCGCTGAAGCCTGGGTCGGGACTCCCTTTCCTTGTCTGGAATTCGCCGGAGGTCTTGTTCCTCAAGTGCACGGCTATACCCAGTGCAGTTCTCTGCATGGTTCGTGTTGACAGTCATGAGAGATCAGCGGTACCTCATCAATGGATGAATTGGTGAAGTCAGCGGTGACGTTGTGGGGTGAGTCGGTGGAGGTCGGGCTGCTGCTGACGGACACGGTCCCCGTGTTCGACGTGACCGAACCTGTGCACGCAAAGCAGCAAGTTCAGTTTCCGATCATCTCTCCACAAACAAAACAAACTCAATTCATTCGAAATCCTACAAAAATGCTTTTGACGAGTATCTGGCGCTGTTGACTGGCTTGTTGAAAAATCGGCTCGCTCGCACTGAACGTGTGTTTTCTCTCTCCCTTGCAGCAGCAATGTCTGCACGTACCTGAGGGTCGAGGGACACAAGTCCACACGGAAGCAAGGATGAACAAAGTTGCCTGCGGATGTCTTGGCCTCATGAAGCGCCTGAAAACAAAGACATTTTGCGAGGAGTGGCGGTTGATCAAGTTGGTGAAAGGTTTCCTTCCCTACAAAAGCAGTTTTTTTCCGCAAGAATTGTCGTACATGTAACTTTGGTCCAGTGATCCCCATTGTCTTGTTGCGTTTGTCCTGACGATATGTTGCTGTGGTCACGGAATCGGACCAGTGGGGTTCATCTCCCATGGTCGACGAAGAAACCAAACATGTCTCAGAGAAAAGGGCAACGCTCCTACCTGGTGGAAATCATTCCCAAGATGTCGGTTTCCCCACTATTCACTGAATAATTCGAGAGTCCATTTCCTGATGCCCGCTTGTTGACGGTGCTCAAGGTTTGTTTGATGCTTCATTTGGTCTTTATTGGTTTCATTCAACGTGACCGATATTTCTGTAGGAAACATTCAAGAGCTCCGTGTTCAATTATGCATGGCGAGCTTCAGTGTTTCAACTCCCCGGGGCTTGTCAAGAAAACAGAGTGAATTACTCTCACTGGCCTCATCAGCCGATGTAAATCTGGGCCAAGACCCGCACAAAAAGTTGCCACCTTCTTTGTGCAAACGCATTTTCCCTTTGCGTATATCTACCCCTTGTGACCGGACAGGGGTATTCGAACCAAAACGAACGCGACATCTTTTCACAGAAGCGTACCAGTTTCTGTGCCTAAATTTGTCTGGAGTCGACCTCTTCTCGGTTGGAAGGGACCCCTGGATCAAACAAATTCTAAATCCTCTTCTTGCCTGACGGATCCTCTTCGTTTGCTGTGGTGAAATGGTCGAAATTACGATCGCCCTCCCAGGGTGCGCTGGTGCTGACAGGAAGTGATCCAGGTCGGAATCCGTGGTCTTGTTGAGCTGTGAAAATCGCTGGGTCTTTGAAGCGCACATTGCTCAGAGATGTGGTTGTCTCTTCCAGCTGGAGTCTCGTTCGACCACAATGATTGCAAACAAGAAACCTGAGTTATCTTGTGTTACTGTTGCGCACGCGCGGGTGCGCGCGCGCGCGTGTGTGTGTGTGAGTAGCGCTTCAGGAGTACACTGACATTCTGACACTGCGCTTCCAGCTCCACAACACATACAGGCCTTTTGTGAGCATTACATTACATTACATTACATTACGGGGCATTCTGAAGCGCCAGCATCGAACACAAGGCAGGGTTCGTGTCTTTTGAGAACATGGCAAAACACCACGCGTTCATTGCTTGGCAGAAAAATACTTTACTGACAAAGAGTTCAGCTGTTTTGTCAAAATAGTCAACATGTACAAAAATATGTGCTGAGCGGATCCAAAATTGGTCGACTGGGGTCTCGACCCCCAAGCGAGCGATCACAAGTTGGAAAAAAACAAGTATTGTGCAAAATAGAACTTCGTCCCACGCGGCAAATATTTTCCATTGGGTTCTCGTTGCCGGACCACAAGCCTCCAGGCTCCACCAAAGTGGGGCCCGGCCCCTATTGCGGCCAGTTCAACCTGTTGTCTTTGAGAGTTTTCGGTAGTGAGGGACCACCCGTTGGACCCTTTTCCTATGTTCACGCGTCCTTTGTGGTCAGTTCGAGTTCACTGTGGCGCTTCAGTTTCTCCTGTTTTTTCATCGTCGTGTACTCAATGACCGGCAGCGCCACCGTCGCACAGAACACGAGAACGACCCCCACCAGCTGTAGCCAAATGTTCTCGGGCTTCGCGATCTGCGTGAGAAACAGCATCTGGACGACGAACATGAGCGGAACGCCAAAGCTCTCTATGATCGTCAGGAACATGGGCATGAGAAGCTGGGCGGCGGTGATGTAGCAGAAGCTGAGGCTGGCGGCGCACATGCTGTACGTCAACAAGAACGTCCGGTCCGTCCACGACCTCGGCAGGATGGGCGCTTCGAAAATGAACGTGGCCGGGAAAAGCACCACGCACCCGGAGAAGAAGATCCAGAATGCGAGGACGCAGGACTTATCGTTCTTGAGAGGAGATCCGGAGAGCATCACGGTTTCCAGCGCCGAGCAGAAACAAGAAACGCACAGCAGGGCCATGGAGAGAAGCTGCGACCAGAAACTTTTCCTCGGGGTCGGTTCCGCTCCAGAGGCTCCAGGCCCTGTGACGTCGCGGAGAGTAAAATTGGTCCCGTTCAGAGATTCTGTCGCATAAATGCCATTGGTCCCATTGTCTGATGGCAACAACACGGTTCCGTTGGAAACATCCACAGTTGCTGGGCTGAGTTTCCCTTGACGCTGAGTTCCAAGTTCAGGCACGTGCGCGAGGACGGTAAGCACGAGTCCGAGCAGCGTCACGCACAGCGCCAGCCCCTTCCGAAACGTCACCACCTCAGTCAAGAAAATCTTGGACAGTATCACTGAGAAGAGAATGTTGAACGCGTACCCGATGCTGCCTATGGACCCGAGGGGTAGGAAGCTCGCCTCGTGGTTGTACAGGGTCAGGCAGTCCACTAGGAACACGACACAGATGCCGATCACCCAGGGCACATGCGAGCGCGTGAAGCGGGGCAGCCTGCGCCGCGCCAGGAAGTAGGGGCCGACGCACAGGAAGCCGAAGCCGAAAATGACCGCGTTGATCTGTATGTCCGGGGGCAACTCCGTCATGAGCTGGAGGCAGGCGATGCTCGTCGCGTCGAACACGCACACCATGAACGTGATGGTCACTCCGATGAGCAGGGTCCGACTGTTGCGCACACTGGCTGTCCTTTTCTCCCTGTCCTGCTTCACATCCTGAACGTCTTCCTTGGAGTCCGGAATGAACTTCACTTCCTCCTCCGCGTCCTTCTCAATGTCCGCAGGGCGCTTCTTCTTGTCATGGTCCTCACTTGGCTCCCCCATCTTTTTCTCACTTTCGTCACCCACGCGCTGATGGATCTGAAAAGACGAACACGTCTGACGGCACTGACGTCTCAGCCAGCGTCAAGTGGACACAAACTACAGTGAGACTGAGACGTTGAAGAGACCATGCATGCAGTGTCTTCAAAGCGGCAAAGCCTGACAAATTTGATGCAGTGTCCATTTGACGCTGGCTTGGAATCTCTGCAAAATGCTTTCAGAGCCAGACTCAAGTTGTGCTGAACTGCATGTCTCGCCTGTCTGTGCACGTATTTGAGACCAGGTGCACACGCAACATAAGCGCAGATCTAGATCGTTCCACGAAAGGTTGTCCTCACTGGGACACACGTGCACGTCGCATGTTTTCATTTACGTCATTCAGTAAATTTGGTTTCTGTTGAACAACCGCGGCAACAATCAAAGTTCCAGACGTCCACCAAAGCAAACATTCCGTCAAACACGAAATTCCTCACACATGATGCACAACTGACAGCGAGACCCGTGTCTCGTGAGCGAGACATTCATCTGACACAGTCGAGCTCAGGTTCATGTATCTTTTCATACAAACGCTCTGCCGCTATCTTTTTGCCACAACTCTCCAACAATTTATCACTTCGCAAGTGGTTTTTGAGATGCTCTCAAGCGGATCCAGGGGGAAGCCGAGTGCCCTTGACCCCTGCACAATCATTCACCTCGAATTTTGTGTCGCCAGGTATTTTACGTAGAACCTGACACAAAGACATGTTTCATGGATTTTTGAGTCCGAGCTACTGTGTACAATTCCGAGTCAGTCTCTCCCTCTTGGATCCACTCGAAATCTGTTGGACGCATGAGTTGACAATCTTCGCAGATTTCTACCCCGTGACTCTTTTCAACCACGCGAGGCCTTTCATTGCCTTGACACACGTGTACAAGGTTCATCAGTAAAACGTAACCAATCTCCACCCTCCGTGACTCGTGGTCTTCTGTTTCCCGGGCTTGCCTTTTGATGGGTTGTCATCGGATACCACGTAAAAATCCCCAGCAAAACATTTTATGCACAACGTAGTTCACATGCACAGTCCATTCTGTGGCCGCAATATGATGTGCTCCACATAGTTGCACAAGTTGGTCTGTCGTTATCAGCGAAACTCGCTGCACAAGACCTGCGCATTTGTTCAACTATCTATTTACGCTTGCATATTCTGTCCCTGTGAATCTAGATCTGCATGTTGTACAAAATGACTTCCCGTCAGTTGAACAAACGCAACGGCGAGAGCTCCGGACAGCTGTCGCCGCACCTGACACACACGTGTCGATGCCGCTGATATGACACGCGCTCATAGGAAACTAGAAACAATGGTCCAGTGTGCAACAACGCAGGGTCCAAACGTCCGCCGCTTCACGCACCCAATGTGAAACTGGCTTTGCGAAAAACGCCACAAAAAGCGACCCAAATACTTCTGACCACAGTTACACCACCTGAATAACATTTTGACCAAGGTGTCATCTTCAGCTACCGATTCACAATCACAAACACATGCACGCACTCAAATCTTGCACACACGTACGTGTGTTCGTTCACACGTGCACACACACACACACACACACTCGCACACGCGTTCTCTCAAAGGCCATCCCAAAGCCACACATGTGTCGATCGCCTGAAACACGCGCAAACACACCAAAAACACACGCACGAGCACAAGAACACACACAACGAACCAAGAAAATAGTCAACAGTTAAAACCACGAACACCATGCAGCAACACAACACGTGAACAACACAGGACGAGAAGCTCTGGTTCATCGTCTTTATTTTCTACTGATACGAGTTTGACGACCTGCAACGTGCATAACTGCCACTGATCCACGCCACGGACTACGCTAGCAAACAGGTGCATCGTGCGTTCATATTGCCTGACAAGCTGAGGCGAATCCAGTTCGGCTACTGACACCCCAAAAAAAGAAACCGTGCCGCATGTGGGCGCAACATTTGGCCATAGACACCGATATTTTCCTGGATCTGCCCCTGTGAGGGCTCACACTCACGCGTGATTCCACAAGAATGAACAGAAACGACAGCGCCCAGAAGCCACGCACAGCACGGCGGTGCAAAGCTCAGTCCTACACACATAAACAAGAAACTGCGTAACTCAGCGACTTATTTAACAAAATGCCCTTCAGAGCAACGTTGTCCTCGTTTTGTTTGGACGAGTTTCCCCAAATGTTCAGCCAAAAACACCACCAAAACGGGGTTGGCGGAGTAACAGGCAACTCTTTCTCAAAGCTCACAGTGTGCAAACAAATTTGTTCCACACCTGGCCCCACCAAATTCAAGTCTTTGAGCGAGTGCGTCAGTCGACACTCGTCAAGGCCTTGAATCAGTAGAGAAATGTTTAATTGGTTCGGTGCGTCACGTCACAGCAACACCTGTTGACATTTGGCGAGAGTTTGAATGGGCCGAGATTCAAATCAGTGTGGGCTGGGTGTGGCAATAAAACACCAGTTCTACCAACGCACAGCACTGAGATATCCACAGCAGGAGAGGAACCAGATTTTTGCCCAGTAGATCCAGGCATCACCTCCCGAGAGAGGAGATGTGCGTGTTTCAAATCTTTGGAACTGGCGACACCTTTTTGTGGGCCGAATTGTGTTCTGGGATTTGCAGATCTGGACACTCTCCTGCACAGAAACACCCCGCAAATGTGCAACATCCAGAAACATGTGAAGGAAACAAAAGGCACTTTACCCACCACAACCAACATCACTTCTTTCTCACGACAAATTTCCTACATATCGCGTCAATTTTCAGGCACTCTTCGCGGAAGAACAAGCCAGATATCACAGAACACACATCACACAGTCGATCATCTCGTTTTTCTGGCATTTCATCTGGTTGCTTTGGATAATGTTTCTTTTAAATCCGGCGTTCGCCCTCACAAGTAACACCAAAGGTATACGTTTGCCTGTGCGTGTTGCAAAACAAGAACGCTGCTCCCGTCAAGAGCGTGGTAAGGAAGTGGATTTGTCTCAACCCTCAACCTTCGATCCGCAGAGACGGGGACAGGGGAGACGCGAAAAAAAAAACGTGTGGTCTGGGTCTGGCAATTTCATCACCTCAGTATAAACCCCTCCGAGCCACAAAACAAAAAGTTGTTTTTTTTTGCCAGAAAGGTGTTCTTGCTTTGTGACACCTTGATGTGACCATATTTTTTGTTGACCAAAAGCACTGCAAAGTGCCCCTTTTCAAAATTTGTTTTGCAGCCTTTTTACCAACTTACACTTCGACACTGGACCCCCCTCCAAGACAACAGAAGAGCATTCACAAGGCGACCAAAGAGCCTCTTGTAAAATTGCACCCAAATATTACAGCTTTTTGTTGGCCTGAAAAGCGCACCAAAGTCTCAAAAACTGAACCCTCTTCCGGCCATTTTTGGCCTTGACAACAGGACATGGGCTGTTCTCAACCCTCGGGGGGGGGGAGGGGGTTGATCGAAAGGGTTGCTTGCACAGCTGCAGCCAAAGAGCCTCCCGCCAAACGGCGAGAGAACATGCTACCACTCAAGACATTGAAAACACCCAACACAACTCGAGAAAACACGAGACTGCTCTTCTTTCGTTCGTGCTGAACTTCGTCAGGATTTCCCAATCAGGATTTCACAAAGCTGTTTCCGCAGCAGACATCTTCGGACATGGCCCGCAGAAAGAAAACGCTGCCCAGCATTTTCTGTCTGCGGGTGCATTTTCTTTTTTGTGCGCGCAGGCGTTTCCCCACAGACACGAGAAAGAACCTCGCGCAACCCCTGCAGACGCAACTGCAGGTGTAGCGTGTTCAGACTGCTCGAGACTTTTGTCCACAGATAGAGATATCCACACACCACACCTCATCACATTTTGCAGAACAGAATTGTACAAATCATTTTTGTCAGCGGCAGACACCACGACCCCTGTTCGCCAAAAGTCAACTGGGAAAGTCTTGCTCTTGCAGCTGGAACTCTTCATACATCTCGTACTGGCTCGGGTCAAGTTCTTCCGTCTCCCCGGTCCCCATTTGGGGCATCGGGAGGTTGAAGGTCTTGTTTGGTAGGAATTCCTCCGTCAGTTGCGGCTTCGCTTGGGCAGCGCCGTGGTCAGCGCCCAGGGAGGACGGGGCGCTGACCGGGCCACCACCTGCTGTCGGTTGCCCGGTAATGTCCAGCCCCGGCATCGAAGCTGGTTGCCCAGCAACAGAGGTTCCTTGAGGAATCTCTTCTGGCGCGTTGGTTGCAGCGTGCTGGGGAAACGAAGGTGCCGAGTAGAGGTCCTCAGTGTCTTGGGCATCAGGTCCACGTTGCAGTACTTGCGCTTCGACGGGCGGTGCACCTCTCGCCCGGACGTCGGAGGACGCGTAGACATCGGGACTGGCGTCGCTCACAGAACTTGACTGGTTCGACTCGGCTCTCACGTAAAACGATCCCGGCCCATCAAGCTTCACGCTTTCGCTGAAATAGTCCCCAGGTATTCCACTCTGCGTGGTCGAGGGAAAGTGGCCCCCCGGAACATCGCTCCGCGTGGTCGCGTGGGGATCACACGCATGCGTGTCGCTGTCCTGGCGCAGGCTGAGCTGTTCGTTGAGGCTTCTCTCGAGTTCCTCGTTCGCTTCGTTGTGTAGTTCTTCGGTGGAGCTGCTGATCGTCTTGATGCTGTCCGTGTGCACATCCAGGCTGGTCTTGTCCGAGCAGAGGGAGGGAGGTTCGAAACTCGCTGCGTTTTCGTAACCGTAGCTGCTGAGTGTGCTGCGCAGGCCTTGAGGTTGCCCCTGCAGAGAGTCAGACTCTCGCCACTGCTGCTGTTGCTGCAGCTGTTGGAAATGTTTCTGCTGTTGCTGCTGCTGTTGCTGCAGACCCTGGGGCTGTGCAGCTAAACTGGCCGGATCCATAGAGGACTGAGAGTCGTAGTAGTGCTGGAGCTGGAACGCTTCCCCGTTGTAGAAGGCCGTCAGCCCGCTGCCCTGGGAGGGAATATGCGTGAACAACGCTTGGTTCGGCTCCGCGTCGCGTGCGTTGGGCTCCGACCTCCCTCTCTCATAGACAGGCGCGTGTAGCTCGGCCGCCCGATCTCTCCCGGGCGCCGCAGGATCTGAAGCAAATTTCTCTGTGGCGTGTCTGGCGGCTGCGAATCTGGACGAACCTGACGGGTTGTTGTCGGTCGTTGCGTGGCTGTCATGGGACTGCGTGCTTGGGAACGCGGAGACGTTGTGTCGATCCTGCAACGCGTACGCGGGCTCTTTCTTCGGCGCGTCAAACTGCGCGAGCCGAGGGTCGTTGGAGGCCAGCGAGCCGTTCTGCGCCGCGTGCTGAAGCATGGCGAGCAGAGACGGGCCTTCGTTCAGCGGACCCGACTGCTCCCTCGGAACCGGTGGGCGGCTGCTGCTCCGGGGCCCGTGACCCGCCGCGCTGCCGACCTCGTCACCTTGAGGAAGGCTGTTTCTGTTGACGTCTGAAAGGGAACAACACCACACACGATGTTGGTCCCTGCAACTTCCGAACGCAGAGAGAACCAGCAGGCAAGAGCGAATGTACAGAGTCGCAACGTCAGCTTCAAGAATTTGGAATTTCTGTGCTCGACAGTTGGGATTCTGATTTGAATGAGGTGGCACCACAAACTCCTGTCGCACACCACACGATAGATAAACTGAAGAAATTTTATTCTACCTGTTCTCGCGTTGAGCCAAATCTGAACCTCGATTTGCAGCTTCTCCAGCCGGTTGTGAACCTAGACGCACGAAAAAGAATGTAGTAACACAATGAACACATGTGCGTCTGTTAGAGTGCAATCTCACCCGTTCTCGCCTCCCAGACAAGACAAGATCACACCAAGACAACAATACTTGTGTGTGGTTCACCCCTCATGACCGGAACAGTGTGTGTGTGTGTGTGTGTGTGTGTGTGTGTGTGTGTTGTGGCCAAATAGTTGTCAAAGTGACTGCAGCACTCACACAGCACACACACACACACACACACAGCGTACAATGCAAACTTGCGGTCACTGAAGACGTTTGTTCAACACAGGAACCAAGGAATCTTCAGCAGGATGCGTTCAGACGTTTGACCCCCGTGTACAATTTAAGTTCTCACTTGTTCCATGGTGGGCCTCTTCTTCTTCTTGGAGCTAGCGCACTGCGTTCCGAGGTCGAACAGATCCCTCCACAGATTGTCCGGCCAGTCAGGGAGCCTCCGGTCCTTCAGTTTCAAGACGGCGGCTTCGTCTCCGGTCGACAACACGTGATCAATCTCGTCTCTCTGTCAAGCAGGAGAAATCAAAATTGAGTGCGAGATCAAACCCAACAGGAACTGCACGAAAATTCCGCACATGAGGATTTCTGTGGTGGATGCACTGACCAAGAACACAGAGTCTTTCCACGCTTTTCGGCCGACACAAACTTCGTAAACAACCTGCAAACAAAGAAAAGTACTTGGTAACGTTTCCTGTTTCGGTGCAATGAGATTCACGAGACATGTTCGATGAAGACTCCAACTCGCAGAACACATGTGCTCAAATGGAATCCATTTAGCGTGTCAACACAGTGAAGAGAAAGAAGCGCGAGTATTCGGAAGATTCCTTGCGAAGTGTGTCCCTCGTACCACGTGCTTCAATACTGCCAGACTCACCACGCCGAAACTGTAGACATCACTCTTGGTGGAGAACTGGGCGTCGTTCGCGAAGAAGTCTCGCGGCAGGTAGGCCTTGGAGCCGTAGACAGCCATCTCCTGCTTGGTGATGTGCGTGTACTCCCCCGTCAGGGTGCCCCCCGTCGCCTCCTTCGCCAGGTTGAAATCGGCAATCTTCGCCTTCATGAACTCATCCAGCAGAATGTTGGCACTACAGGTTCAAACAGACGTAATGTCAGAAAAGGGCCGGTGGCCAGTAAGATCAAGAATCTTGCTTTGATGGAAGTGGGGTTGGGTTTTGGTTCTGCATCAAATAAGACGTAATTTGGTGCAGAGATTTTCTTCGCGAGGGCGGTCGTGTGACGTTTGTTTTGGCATTGAAAGCAGCCCACCTTTTGATGTCTCCGTGAATGTAAGGCCTCTCCTCTGCCGAGTGCAGGTAATTCAGACCCCGCGCAGCATCCAGCAAAATGCGATAACGCAGCGGCCAGTGCAGCGGTCTCTCAGTGCCCTGCAAACAATCAAACTTGTTTTGAAAATTACAAACCACACACTGCAAGATCTCTAACCAGTAATCCTGGATGGACAACCAAACACAAGCACACACACACACACACACTCCACAACTCGTACGCACACCCCTGCGACACAGTTCATGACCTTGAGCCTGACCTTGCACACGAGATGATCTTCGAGGGATCCATTCTTCATGTACTCGTACACCAGACACAGCTGCGGGCCCTTCACCGAGTAGCCGCTCAGAATGATGATGTTCGGGTGACGAAACCTGTGAAAGAGACGCATGCCACATGGGACTGTTGGAGCAAAACAAGCCAATGTCTCCATTCAGACCGGAGGATTCGCGCAACTTGTTCTCCTGTCATCATGTCAGGAACAGGGACGCAGTGTGAAAACGACCTGACCTGTTCAAGGCTCTGATTTCTGCCACTTGATGCCTGAACTTTTCCTCAGCGTCTTTGAACGTTTCTCTCTGAAAATAATGTTGCATCCTCAGAACGAAATCGCCGAAGTTTTCACGCCAAAACCACACGATCAAGCTTCGGGAAACAAAACTTCGCGATCAGTGGGCACGTTCGATTTCAAGCAAAATGGGCCGAAAAAGGGAAAACGCACCCAGTGCGCAACACACACAAACACACCCCCCAGCACTACCACAGGCCCCACGGCACAGTTCATGACCTTGATCGTGAGCAACAATTACAACCTTGACGAAAGTCGCAGCACACGTGCTCGTGCGACGGGCGCACAAAATGAACACAAATTCTTCTGTTCAGGAAGCAGACTGTTTTGGACTCAAAACGTACATCCTTGAGCACTTTGATGGCCATGACGGTCTTGGCGATCTCGCCCTTGTAGACGCGGCCGAAGCCGCCGCCCCCGAGCAGGTTCTTCTCGTCGAAGTTCCCCGTCGCTTTCTGGAGGTGCTCGAACGACATGGACAGGGTCGACAGTAGTGAAGGCTCATCTAACAAACCAACAGTATCCATAGTGAGGAGAATAAATTAGCACACTCAACAGTGGTGTATCGCGCGACCTGTTTGCACCTTGACACATGCAATGACGGGCTGAGGTGTACGAGGATGTTTCAACTTATGGCGAATGAATTGCATGTTGAGCGGTCATGTTCATACTCTTGGACACATAGAGTTAACACAGTTCTGTCAGTACACATGATTCTACATGCAATTCATTCGCCAAAAGTGGAAACATCCTCGTATGTGCGTGTACACGGCACATTACTTTCACCCCGGAACACTCAGGTCGCATTAAATGGACAGTCAAGTGTTACGCTTCGCGACTGAAGGAGCACAGGCTGGAGAATCAAGTTGCTCACTGTCGATGGATGAGGTGGTCGTGAGAGGAAAGCTCGAGTCCGGTCCGGAGCCGAACTGGTTCGGATGTCTGTACGGAATGCCGTCTCCTTCAAGAGAACGCGTCACAGGTGAAGCTCTTGTGTTACAAGTGGCAGAACGGATATGTGAGACATAACTGCGTGGCATCAGAAGGGACTCAGCTGAATATCGCTGCTCAAGAACATGCCCACGTTTGGTTCTGAAAGCGTGCTTTCAGCTGATGATCACTTTGCTGCACAAACCTGAGAGTCCTGACCCAGGCACGCCGGGCCCGCTCTCCCGGATCGTCGTCATGTATTTGTCCGAGTCGAACTTTCCCAAATCTGTACGTTTCAAGAAAAAGAAAGAAAAACCGATAACCCACCGATTGCACGAAAAACAAACGAAACAACATTGAAACACAACTGTAACGTGTGCATGAACTAACCGAGGCAGTAGGATGCAACAAGAAGTGACCTTGCCAACTTTGGCCCCAGAAAAGAGGCGCGTTTCTCTACAGGCCCCCACAACACAGATCCAAGGCTTAAAACTTGTGGGCGACATGGTGTGGACACAAGAACATTCCAAACCACGCAAACCAACTGATTGCCTTGTTTGATTGGTGATCGAATGACAACACATGAGGCGCACGTGACAACACCGACCCGGCTTCCGCGGTAAGTTTTGCAGCTGGTTCTGCATCAGGGTGTTGTAGCTGTGCTGGTGCTGCACGGGGCCCGTGTGCGGCTGCAGGCCCTGCTGCCTCGGCTCCCGCGGCACGCCACCATCCGGCGCGTCGTCCGGCGGGGGAACCGGCGGCGGAGGAACCGAAACTGCAAATCGAGAGTGTTCAAAGCGCTCAATACTCGGAGAGCAGCACCGCCAGAATGGAGCGGTGGCAACTGGATGTCAGAAACCTGAGCGCTGAACATCATGACCTTGGTGTTCGACAGTGTAACGAAACCCAGATACAAGGTGCGGTATCTGGCCATTTCAGGTATCCACCTGCAACCAACGCCTCCCTGGCGGTTTTTGATTCTGACTTGAAACAGTCAGTTACTCTGAGCCTCCTCGTGTCAGGCTTCAGAGAGGCAAAGATGTTCAAAATTGTTGAATTTGTGTGTAGGAACTGTCAAAACTGTATCCCAAAACAATTTTGTTGCGTTTTCTTGCGCTTGTGAGTGAGTGGGAGACAAGATGCTTCTCTGGTTTGTGTCTGCAAAACCCGCCCGCGTGTAGCATTGTGAACTGGAATGAGTGTTTGGCTGTCCGATTGACTTTGAGAATTTACTCACCTGGGATAACATTGAGCATGGAAGGCCCGTGCGAGGCTGTGGCTGCAGGACCATGGCTGCCCGCCGGCCACGTGGCCTGGTTCCCGATCGACCCCGGCGGACATCCCGGTCCCGGGGGCGTGGACCACGGACCCGGAGGCCTGAACCCTGGACCTTGGCTCGCGGGGTCTTGACCCGGAAGAACAATTCCTCGACTCTGGTTCGGAAAACCAGGGATTTGAATGGGAAAGCCTTGGCGTTGGTACACGATATGGCCTGGGCGCGCGACGCCCGGAGGCGGTGGTTGCACCGCGCTGCGTCCATGCTGCGCGGATCCGGGGAATCCTCCGGGAACCGGGTAGAGCTGCGGCTGGAGCGGACGCTGGGCGTGGTCTCCCGGCTGCTGCAGAGGCCCCACTGTTGGGAATGAGCAAAACATCGCACTGAGCCACAAGGTAGAGAAAACAAGAAGTTCATCAATTCCAAAGATACTTCGCGACTCAGGTTCAAGTGTCTTGAAGCTTTGAGTTAGCAGTCACAAACAACGCACTCAAACAATACAGACGCACACCTCATGAACATACACACGCCCACACGGCGAATTGAGTAAGTCTGAGAGCGTGCACAACAAAGCTGACAAACCTTCACTTTTTGGTGTGATGAGTCAGCACAGTAATCTTTGATCAAAATGAGATCTGTCTCGACAATTCAGACAGGAACTGACACGAGCTGCTTTTCTTTTCAAGACAGGAGACACAGATTTGAGCACATCAGCAATGCCCCAAAAGAAAAAGTTTTGCACAACTAAATTGTGGAGCCAAGACCTGTTGACGCTTTCGTTGTGTTTCAATCGACGATGTGTGCTCACAACGCATTCGCCTCAGATGTCGACAGCAAACGCACGACGTACACCCGCACGTGTTTCTTTTTCGAAAACGTGGCATGCATTCATCCAGGACCAGGTGAACCCATCCTTTCGAGCCAACGAATTGAAACACAACGAACGTGTCGCGATGCATTCAGTCAGTACACACAACGAACAGGCTGTCTCGCGTTCTGCGACTCACCGTAATCCTTGAGGTGCGCAGCGGCGTGGTTGAGCTTGTTGGCGACGAGGTGTCGGTAGAGGTCGGAGACGGTCGGGTTGCGGTGGCTCCAGTTGAGCAGCAGGTCGCGGGTCGGGCTGCCGCCCGGGCGGTGCGCCGCCTGCGCGAACAGCTCCGTCTCCTGGAAGCTGTAGCCGAGCACGTCCGCTGCAAACAGAACCACGCCCTTGTGGTGCATCTCGCAAAAGCTTTTCTGGAAGGGCATGCTTCATGAAGGGTGCGTTGCTGTTTGGGAGATCACCGTGGTTCTCTCTGCGAGTTGACGCGTAACATCACACAGGTCTGTAGTTCTTGCACAGATGCCTTCGGACCAACCAACAAGATCAAAGCAGCTCTCGTCTGACGCAGCGAGAGGACAACCCTGAGTGTCAGCTTGTCACTGTAGTGATATCACAAACACACTGGTTGGTATCTCGGGTGAGACTGCCCCGGTGGCGCGAATCTCTTGCTTTATTGAGTACACAGTGGTGCCACCTGACAAGCAGTGGTTCTATTTTCACAGCTGGTGTGTCATACCACACTCCTCCCCCACCAGGGGGCACTGGCCTCTACAGATAATTTTAAATATTCTGAATATTTTTACAATAAATATTTATATACATTAGATAGGGAATAGATGCTTAATATCAATTTTGTGCTATTTTGCTGGATATTACCCAGCATTCCCTCCCCCCACAGGGGG
>JAAUXT010063617.1_pt1 | contig 23771 bp, 25 predicted proteins | sample 7278171 | NCBI WGS metagenome assembly JAAUXT01 (sample SAMN14350112, study PRJNA611818) | marine sediment metagenome | isolation source: surface marine sediment (1.8m) | place: French Polynesia: Moorea | collected 2018-08
GTTGAGTGAAAAAGTAAGAATTTTTGACAAAACAAAGTGAGCGAAATCAGAGTGAGCGAAATCAGAGTGAGCAAAATCAGAGGGAGCGAAATCAGAGTGAGCGAAATCAGAGTGAGCAAAATCAGAGTGAGCGAAATCAGAATTTCCTCAAATCACCGTGAGCTCCATGGAGCTATTTTTTTTTTGTCTGACCCTTTTCTGGGAACTCCGTGTGAGCCAACACACAACCTCACAACCTGCAGACTGAATCTTCAGCTCAAACCTTCAACTGTCTTGGAACCTCGCACAAAGAAAGAGGCTTCCGCAAGAACCGAAGATTGCACCACAGTGACTGCGGAAGTCGTGACCTGGATGGAGACTTGCCAGCAGCAGATGAGTTCACCGCACAGACATCATTATCACGACGCCACAAGCGACCAGCCTCTGCCATGGCGCCGGGTGTTCCAATCGGGTCAGAACGCATCCCACTTGGCAAACATCCACCCGTACAGTGCTGTTCCTTCAGATTCATAGCATTCATGTTGTTACATTATCCAACACCGAGGAGCAGAGTTTACTGGCAAACGTGATGTGTTTCGCTTGGCCCAGGTGCTCTCACTGTACACATGCACACAAATAAATGCAAGGAGTGTGCAGAAGAAGTTTGAGCGGCTGTCTCTCCACAACAATATCCAACGTGCACACACTGTGTTGAAGACGCGCGGTCCCCATGAGAGATTCTATGGCAGACAAGTCGGATTGGCCGAATGCATCACCAATGCCGTCGTCTCTGCATGTGGGTCAGGTTTTTGCAAAAACTTGTCATTTGTCCTAAACAATGCTTGAGGTGTTGAAAGAACAAAGAAAACATTTAATTTTAAAAAAAATTGCAACCAAAAGTTAAAAATGGTCTTGAACAAAATGGCAGTTTCCAAACTTGTAGACATGGATTCACCTTTCTGCTTCAATCTTGGGACAAGCAAAATTTGGTCAAGCGTGTTTATTGATTATTTTCATCGTGTTGAAGTAAAGTTATACTTATGATGAAAAGGTGGTTTTAGGTGACTGACCACACGTCTGAAACACGTTTCCCCTCAATCTTTCCACCACCCGACTGCAGGTTGATCGTTGCTGTGCAGGATTTTAGGAGTTGCAAATTTGTCCCGATTCCAAAAGTCTGCTGAGACCCCAAGGAAATTTTCGTGCACAGATCCAGGCGCGTTCCTTTCTCTGGTCGCGTCCACGTTGCGTGCGTCACTAAAATTAACACGCTGCGACCAATGTGAATTAATTCTATGGTGCACCAAAAATGTGATGTCAAAGTAGAACTCCGCTTCATGTCCCACCATACACAATACATGATGTACAGTCACACAAACATGGGGCTATTCGCAACAAGGGGCAGATTCAGCTGTTTTGCATGAGATGTCAGCAATGGGGACTTCACAGCACAAACATGCTTTTGCTTGGAAAGGATCTCAGACCATTCAGCTTCTTGGTGGGCTCAAATGCACATTCTCATTCATGTCAGACGCACAGACTTTAGACTTCCAGAGTGATGACGCTTCGAAGAAAAGCTCCTGAACACGCATCATTGCCTTCTCATACACGTTCTTTTGTGTGTTGGAACCACCCCAACCCCCATCCTGCAGCGCAATATGGAAAGGCCATCTGAAAATACGTCTTGGTCGACCCTTGAAGATGGGTCTATCACAGTGCAAGAGCAATGCACCATATATCTGGAGACGTACTGCCTGGCTTGAGTAAAATGGAGAATACAAGGCATGGCGGCCACCTGTCGACAAAAAAACAAGCCACTCGTCTCGGCTCTCTCTCTCTCTCTCTCTCTCTCTCTCTCTCTCTCTCTCTCTCTTCTGTATTGGAAGCTTCACCTGCGGGATGCTGACCTCAGTACTAGTCAACATACCTTCCCACCGACTGCCGGGCTGCAAGAATCTCCTTGTGCTGTGACCGAATGCTGGTCTGCGAACTCTTACGAATGTGGTTGCACTGAGACCGTTCATCTTGATGTCAAAATTTATCCAAAAAAAAACAACAACAAACAAACAAACAAGCAAAAAACAAGAAAGCTATGCGCTTAGAAAGCCCGCCGTTCTCACCTCGGCCAGTTTCGGGATAAGTTCATGTGACTAAGCCATAGTTTTCTCAATTATACCAAAACATATTCTTGGCTTCAAACATAAAATCTGTGCTTCCTAGTCATCCCAAACACAAAATATGATCAAGATCTGAAGATTAGAAGTGGTCTTTCAAAGGGGATTAACTTTTGACCACAAATGGAACATTGCATTGTTCACCATAAAATATGAGAATCATTCTGAGGTGTTCCAGACATGGTCATGGCTGCAAACATGAAATTTGTGCTTCCTTGTCACCAAATATGATCAAGATCCAGGGGGTACCTCTGCAGGCTCAGCACCCCCGCCGGTTTTGTACAGACATGCAGAGACCGATTGCACTGAGCCCGTGGTTTCGGCCTTTGGCGACGGCGGGCTTAGCAAACACATTTCTTTGTCTTGTGTGTCAGACACGAGCAAAAATCAGGCACTGCTTGCCCTTTTCAACCACTGAACGAAGCATTCTACACAGACGGGCGAAAACAAATACTGGTTGCAAATTTGCGCGCGGGGGTTTGTTCGCACTCAACTCTCCAAGAAATGCACTCGTGGCACCAGTCATCGCGAACCAACCAAACAATGTACCGAGTCTGCACTGCTTCAAATGAGGTGCTAATAGGAGAAGCCAGAAACAAGATGTACAGATGAACAAGAGGTAAAGGGTTGTGTTGGCCATTGCGCCAGCCACCTGCCTTTTCAGAAGGATTTTCTTCGCAAACTGCGCCTCTTCTACGCGGCTGTCCGCCCACACAGGCAACCACAGAACTCGAGCGGCAGATGCCGGATTCAACAGCTTCTTGAGAAAAAAGCACACCAGCCTTCTTTACTACGGATCACAGCACAAACAAACTTGGCCATCAAGCAATTACAAGCGTTGTAAAAGAACATCATTGCCCACGGCAGTGGTGGGGATCGCCTTCGTGAATTGATCTTGATGAAGTTTTTGCGAACATTCTATAGCGGCTGGAAATTGTCACGCACCGTGTTCTTGGCTTGATATTTGCACTGAAGCTTTTTTCGATCCCTCAAGACTTGGCCACAAGTTTCGCGTGCTTACAGGCGCAAGAACAGGAAAAAAATTTTGAGACTCCGCACCTTGATGTGATCTCAAAACGGGAAATTACTATCGCAATCGCCCTGTTGAGTTCAAACACCAATTGTAGACGTCGTTAGGCGACACCCGAATCAGTTCCGCTCGGAAAGCCAACCTTGCTGGACTTCTGTTCGTGCAGGTGTGTTGCGCAAAAGGAGACTGGAACTCGGCTTCCAGTCGTTCGCCTCACATCCCCGAAGCAAACGCCCCGACCATGTTGCCTGCTGAGGTTTCTCAGGTCAACATGAAGGTAAAGAGCATGGACTGGTGCAGTGACAGTTTCAGCTGAATGTTGCTGGTCTTGTGCACAAGGAGCCTTGTGTGAATGATGCGAACAAGAAGGCCACACCTCAGTTCTGCATTGCGTGAAGTGATGTTTGGGTTTTCTATTTTCATTTTGATTTCTGATTTTCAATGTGTTGTCCCTGTTTGTATCCTGATTTGTGTTGGGTTGTACAATGCATTTGTTATTTTTGGTTTTCTGATCACAAAGGGAACAACTGGGGCAATGAACTAGGACACATAATACCAGCCACTGTGAATCTGGTAAAGTGCAATGATGACAGATCATTGTTGTTGGACTTGAAATACAAATTGTTGCAAAAGTAAACATGATTGTCATTTGGTCAATTTCATTTAGTTTATTTTTGTTGCTTTGCCATATATTTTATTTCTGTAATGAGTTGTCTTCTTGTTGCTCTGTAGGAATTACAGTACATGAAATAAGAAAAGGTTCAATGTTTCTTCTTCATCAACATTATTGGCCTTTTGGCGTGTCAAAAATGTTTTGTCAATTAAATTCATTCAAAATTTGTCTCCATTTGACAAACTTTTTTTCATTTCAAATAAAACACAAATTTTGTCTGCTTTTGTTTCAGAAGGATAATTCTTTTTAGGAATTGAGATGTCTTTGTATCTGAGAACAATTGCAACGGCAACTCCGTTCAATCGTCAAGTGAAGAACGAGAGCAACGGCAAAATCTTTGATCCCATGCAGGAGGCAGACTTGTGTGCACCGGAGTTGAAGAGGCAGAAGTGCGGATGTGTCGACTTCCAAGAGCTTCCGATTTTATCAGGCAGAAACTGTTGATGTAACACAGAGATCATTCGCGAGTACGTTGCACGGATTCGCTTTCAACATGTAACTCTGGGTGATCAGGAGGTGACTGGCTGGAAAGCTGAGTCAGAAGAGGGTCATTGTTTGTGAATTCCTGACCTTTTGCGGTTTTGTGTCGTCTCCACACGCAGAGCACAAACACTGCCGGTTTTGGAAAAGCCACTCGGACTTGATGTTGGATGTTGATGTCAAATACTAAACGTTATGATCAAAACATGGACGCGAAAAGGCGATGTTTCAGTGATCGCTGATGCTTCATACCCGTTGAGACTTAACATTCGGTGCGAAGCCGAGGTCAGGATGCTTCAGGTTTCGCAGCAGCGGGTGTTGCGTTCACGTGAAAACGTGCGTTTGTCGGGCAATCCTCAGCGTGCTTGTGATTGGTGATTCTGATGTGTAGACAGGAAAAACAGCAACAAAGAACCCTCTGGTGGAGATGTTGGAACGGAGAGGAAGCATAATTGAAATCATGTTGCCACGAAGCGAAAGGGGGTCAGAAGAAGCCGTGGTGCACAGAAGCTACAGAACACGCCTCAGCCTTGAACCTGCCGTCTGTATCGCAAGCATCTCAAGCAGACCGGAAGGGTAGAGGTTTTGACAAGGATAAAGCAATTCAACATTTGGCGCACGGATTTCCTGTGGGTTGAGAGAAAATGTAGTGGCCACTCTCCCGGAAACGCCTGTTGTCTGCATTTCCCTGTCGGGGATCACACAGTGCAAAGCTGTGCTTTTGAAGTTTCTCGATGCGCCCTGTGGAACGCTTCTTGCTCAAGCGTAATGGCGGAGCTCTACAAACTTTGTGCTCAACCGACCGCGCGTCCCTTGACATTTGAAAACGATTGCGCTGGCTCCGGCGGCCTCGCGGCGTCGCAGTTGAAGGTTAATGCGCATTTCATCACGCACGTCAGCATTTCGCCCCGCAAAGTTCATGCTCAAAGACCCAACCCAGCTGATCGAGAAATGCCGTTCTTGTGCGGGCAGTGTTTTTTGAACGCACGCCACAGTACGAGATGGCTGATCATGTTTTACCCTCGTATCCTCGGTGTATGTCTGTATCCAACAGGAGGCCTGATTACCCCCTGACACCCCAAGACCCACCTTACCCTCTAGAACACCCATCCTTACCTCCTGACCTCCTGGCTAACTTTGCAGACACTCATTGTATCTTCACCAAACTTCAGGAGAAGTCAAGAGACCTGAATACTGTTTGTTTCGGGAGTTCAATTTTGGCATGGTAAGTCACATGGTTTGGCTGCCATATATTGGAATTTATGAAAAACACACGTTCGCTGATTCTGAACTCAATTTTTATTTTGTGAAAGTTTACCATTTTGGGATGTGTTTTTCAGGTATTTCTGAGGCTTTCAAAATATGTTGCATTATGGTCAATGACCAAATTGGCATATCCAAAATGGCCACCAAATGTGGGCCTGTTCACAACTTGGCAGGGAATGCTTCAATTTCAACTGAACTTTTTTTGAATCAACATATTTTCAGATCATAATATCACTGTCCTCCTTGTAGACCCTGCACACTTATGCTGATCATTGCACAAAAAACAGGCCAGGTAATCTGCCAGTTTCTAGGTCAAGTTTGCATGTGAACGCAGGGAGTGGCAGGCGGCTGATGCTGTACTTGAGCGTTCAGTTCACCCTGCAATTGAGTTTAAGGTTCCTCGAGTCGTAGTTCAGTTGGGCGTGGTCGCACTTCCTGTTGTGTGTCCAGTGCGCAGCCGTCAGTTCAGCTTCACCCTTCAGGGTGTCTGTTTCGCAGTCTTCGTCTTCCGTTGGGCTTTTTCTGTTCTCAAATGATAATTTCTGATCACTCCAGCTTGATGCTTACAAATCAAAAGTCCTTTGACGTCTTTCGAGAATTGTTTGCCTCTCGTGCACTCGTTCTCGTTCTCCGATACCCTCCACCTCGAACCTGCGAGCGTTCTGGAATCCCCCCTTAGCAGATTCTCTGTGCTCAAAGAAAACTTGAGTTTTTGTTTCCTTTGTGCACAAAACTTGATCAGTCATGAACTTCTCATTCAAACAGGACTGAGGCTGTGACCAAAGTCGCGTGAACGGAAACGTGATTCACACATCAAACTCTTGGCAACACTTCAAAGTTCGGTACCTGCAGAAGCACGACATATTTGGTGAGCAGTTTCTTTCTAATGTCACAGCGTGCTTCAGGTTGTGTTTTCCATTTTTCCTTGATGAGTACTTCGCAACGTGTCTTCCTGAGCTCGGAATGATTGATGAGCTGACTATCACGACCAGAGTTTTCGCGGTGAATCACCAACGAACGTTTTTTTTTGCTCTGCACAGTATCATCAATGAAACTTGCTCTCGACCTGTCAGGTGCAGACTCTACACAACAAAATGATTAGCTGCCACTGAGTTCTTACGCAAGTCGCTATCAGAGAGCCAACATTGGATCGTTTGGAGCTCGCAGCTTGAATGCAGTTACTGCCAGACCAAGACTGAGCTGTGCTTCGGGTTCGGGCAGCACCACGAGGAGTGAATTCGTTGAAGACCGCGGCTCGGAGTTTATGTGCACTAAAAGTGTCATGGAAAAGGGCCGACTGCCTCTTCGTTCTGCATTAAACCTCCGAGGATGCCGATCAAACAAACACAAAATTTGTCAGGCTTTCTTGTGAATGTCACACGCGCAATCTATACTTATTCTGTGGGATTTTTGTGCATTGATTGTCCAATCCGCCAATACAAACTCTTGACAAAAATGACGAGGTCAGCGCGAACAACAACCTTCCGGAGTCGAATTGTTGTCGTGTTGAAATTCGACAAATGACATAAATTTGAGGTCTCGATGGAAGACGAGCCTGCGCAAGAATATCGTGAACAAACCCCGCAACAAATGAATAAGTAAACAAATAAAATAAATAAATGTCAAAATCTGTTCACGTCAAAAACAGTCACAAGCAAGAACAGACCCGTCTGCGAGTCACTCACCAAAAAATAGCCAACGAAGACTTCGTCAAAATTGACAGCTCACACAACAGGATCCAGCGAAACGAGCACACGAGTTGACAATTGCGGAATTGAAGTCGCCCCTGTGCACCACACAGCTGCGTACCGAAGCAATGTCAGGTGGACAGTCCACATGCACGAATCACTGTTTTATCAACATCTCCGCGGGATCAAAACAGAACTTTTCGACAGCTAAATGAACTGCAGGTTTCATCTGCTACCACAGCTGCTGAAATCTATATACTCATATCCTCCAGAAGTCAGTGCAAAAACTTCCCACCTATACATCAAAGCATGGTACTAGATTGGCTGGCAACTCATTCAGGCCCACAAAAACACAAGTTGGTTTGACGGCTCTTTGATGTTGAATTGATAACGACAATTTTCGAAGACTTACCTTTTTCTATTGGAATCCAGCTTGCTCGAGTATGCTTCAAAAATAGTAAACCCAGCTTCGAAAAATAAGGAGAAAGTATGTTCCACATCCAACCAGACCTAACACGCACAAACTTCACAGAAATGATACTGCGAGGCCAAAATGGCTCGAGTCTTGGATCCTCTGATGCCTGTCACGTGAGCATTGCCATGGCAACCTGGAAGTTGCCCCAGAAGTGAAGCTGCTGAGGACTCGCGAGTACACGTCTGCTGGCAACAGAGTGCGCAAGGAGACGAACCCAGCTCAATGCGAGAGCCAAACGAAAAGATCGAAACGAACGAGTGCATGTGCTTGGAGTGGTGTTTTCTTCTTGAACTGTACAAGTCTTTTCATTTGTGACTGTGTCTCCAAGGATTAAAAAAATCCACTCACGTGCACAGATTTGTGACCCCGGATTTCCTTTCAAACTGTTTTGGCGTGCATGTCTGTCCACCCACACTGAACCACGGCTGCTCAAACGTTGGCGGAACTTTGCAATAATTTTTTTCTTTTTTTGAACACAAAGCAAGGAGGTCAACGGCTGCTGTCTGTGCGTATGACATGACCCTCGAGATCGATATGTGCGGACAGTCCGCAGTCTGTCGCTCCCCCCTATTTCAATCTTGCGGGATGAACATTTCATCTCAAGAAAATGTCTGCTGGTCTCCACTGGTTCCTTGTGGGTCGGACCCTGAGCGGCACGCGCCTGATCCCAGTGCTGGATTCGTGTGAGAACAGGGTTCGGTTCTGCACCTGACGACGGGAAAAGAATCACGTTTGTTCACGTGATCACGTGACGCACGCGTCTCTTGATCTGACCTCAACAGCACGGCTTTCTGCGAGCTGGGTGTGAACAAATTGGGGGTTTGAGGCTTTGGAGGTTCCTTTTTTCAGGAAGAAGCCTTCAAATGTTTTCCACAAAATAATTTTCCTTTTTGACTCAGTGGCTTCTTGGGGGAATCTTTGTGTGTGTGTGTGTGTGTGTGTGTGTGTGTGTGTGTGTGTGTGTGTGTGAAGGTGATTTCGCAAATGTTTCCGTCGGATCCAGCTTGTAGGTGCTCCCCACGATCACAACCTCGATCTTAAAGTGGTGCTAAGGTCAATCCTTCACCTTTGTGTGGCCTAAATTTGAGACTTTTTGTCGCCATTTTGTCGCTGAAAGTCAAAGTGAGAATCTGCTGTGTCGAAGCTGTGGGTGATGGAGTGGTTTTGGTTGATTGGTCTGCCTTTGCTGCTTATGCTGCCCGGCTCCGGAGACGATCCGCACGTGCAACAGAGGGTCGCAATCCAGTTCCTAAGTGCTGACTCTGGATGTGTCCAACACAGAAATCTACCACCAGATCGTGAACGCATTCGGCCCCATCTGGTACTCAAGGTCAACAGTCAACCGCTTTATCCAGAGGTTTCGCTCAGGAGTCACCACTGTTTTGTCACAGAAATATGGAGGATGCCAAACCAAGCTTACCCAGGTCAAGTTGGCTGAAATCTCCAATATCCTCAGACAAGATCCCACCCTGAGTTTGAAGGCCATCGCTAGACACATGCAACTTGGAGTAGCAACCACTCACAAGGCACTGTGCAAGCTGCAGCTCAGAAATGTCTCTGTGTGGATGTTTCACGTCACAATTTGCAACTTTGGGCCAGGAATCCATCCCTTCCAATGTACATCGTGACTGGAGACAAATCCTGGATATTTGCCTGGCTGCCAAAGAATGCACAGAGACCAGAGAAGCCATGACTGATAAGGGCTACTCAGAAGATCATGTTCATGATATTCTTCGATGGAAATGGGATCCTGTATTAGCAGTTTGTTCCAGATGGGCATGGCATTTATGCACAACTGTGTCTGAAAATCATGCGCAAATTGAGGAATGCTGTGCATCGCAGACGTCCATGCATATGGCAGGCCAACTCCTGGTTTCTTCACCATGATGGGGTCCATGCCCACAGGTCTGCCAGTGTCACCCAGTACCCTGCTAACACTGGTACTCACCTTCTTCAGCAGCCGCCCTTCTCACCAGACTTTGTGCCTGCAGACTTTTGGCTTTTTGACAGAGTCAAAAGGCATGTCCACATGTGCAGGTTTGATTCCATTGAGGAACTGTGCGACCAAGTGGATGCTGCTTTGGGATCCATCACTCACCAGGAATTCAGGCGCATCTTCTGGAGACTACGTGAACATTGGCAGAGTTGTGTCAGGGTGCGCGGCTCCTATTTCGAGTGAGGAACTGCTCCGTAAAGTGACGACCCTCTGGACTTCCCCTCGTGACGACCACAACAAACTTTCGCCAAGGACAGTACTTGTACTCACATTTGCCACACCCACCAATGTGTGACTGACATTTTGGCGGATTTCTCACTTGCTATGTAACACAACATGATTTCATTGAAGTATTTGTTCAAGCATTCACCAAAGGTTCCACTCAAAACATTTGCGCAAATCGGTCAACGCATCCTGGATACTGGATCCGACGGAAACATTTGCGAAGTCACCTCGTATGTGCGTGCGTGTGTGTGCACTGAATCCCTGTGTCCGTGCAAGGCTGTGGACCTGGCCATTTCCTCCGTGGATCAACTGCTCATCCAGCAGCCATTTCTGGTTCTGATTTCTGTGAGATCTAGCGTTGACATGGTTTGGGGAAATATCCAAGAGTAAAAGCCAAAATGAAAAGCCGGTACGAGCAATCAGCATAACTTTGAGGAGAAAAGCAGTAACGTTTGGTCAACAATGCAATGATTGGGTGTGTGTTGGGTTATCATTTTTATTTTCAACCAAGGCAAGTCCTTCTTTGTACTCCTGTTGCTGGACTGTGTGCTGTGTGCTCCCAGGTTCTGCCTGATTCTCTTTCTCGGTCAAAATACGCCACAAGTTTCAAGCACGAAATCCAACGGCACCCCATTTAACGCAGTTTCTTTGTTGCCTTCAACTGTTTATTTTTTCTTTGTTTTGCATTCTTCGTTTATAGTGTGTCATGCAGATGATCTTTTCCAGAACAACGAAATATCCTCATCGCACACTGTGAGAAAACAACTTCGTTTGCGCGCCTGCTTCGAAGGCAAACAGATTGAGACCGAAGACGAAGACTGCACAACATGTTCGTCCGAAAGAAAGATCATCGGTCTGTCAACACCCTATCACCACAGATCAGTCGGACTCACTTGCAGGGGCCAAAGCAAATGGACAAGTTTGATCGGTGTGAGAAACACACTCATTTTGTTGTCACACGATGCTCGACTGAGAAGGTGGTTACGAGAGTGTCTCAAGGCTTCCCCTTGAATTGCTTGTTTTGCTGGTTGAGACTGAGGCTGTTGTCAACTTGACCAAAGCAAGAATAGAACAACTTGTCAAGATTGTTTTTCCATTTTGGCAGTAAAATATTTTTGCTTCATCCTGAAGTCCAACCGCTAGAGTCTGTGAGCTTTGGCCTGATAAACACCAAGGACAAACACTGTGAAAACACTGAGATCAACACTCTCAGAATAAACACTTGCGTGTGTCTTTGGTCTCCCTCATTTATTTGTTGTTGTTGTATTTTCCTTTTATTCGTGATTCTCATGCATTCACAAACCGCACACAAGGAAAAAAAACAGTGTTTGTGACACGAGCAGTGCTTTGTTCAGACAAATAAAAAATTGTTTGGTGTAAAATTATTACAAACAAAATTATTTTCTTTCTCAATGACAGTTCAAATTTTTTGCTTCTCTTTTCTTCTTTCAGTATTTTCATTTCTTGGACTGAAAAAAGGAATGATACAATGCTTATTGTTCCCTGTGTATTGTTTGTCAATGCTTTTCAAATTTATTACCATCAGTAAACTATTTTTCATTCTGAAAGATAAAAATAGTTTGTCTACCTTTGATTTAATTCTGATTGAACATCAAAGTTTCTTTTCTACTTTTTTCGGTAATTCCTCACAATTTTCATTCCGCTTTCTCTCAAGTCAACCATATTCAACTGCATTCCACCTGTCAACCGCAGTCAACTGCAGTCAGCCACTTTCTACCAGTCAACTGCATTCAACCAGTCAACTGCATTCCACCAGTTGACTGCACCATAGGCATATCATAGGCATATCAACCACAGTCAACTGCAGTCAAGTGTGGTTGAGTGCAGTTGACTTGCATTCCCAAGGGGTTTGTTGCAATTTTGCCAGTGGAGGAAGTCAACTGCAGTCAACCACACTCAACCACACCAGGTAGTGTTCCAGTGCAGTTGAGCGCAGTTGAGTGGGGGAATGAGGTTGATTGGTAGAATGAGGTTGACTGCAGTTGACTGTGCATGGTTGACTGGTAGAATGTGGTTGACTGGCAGAATGCAGTTGACTGTGGTTGACTGCACAGTGCGGTTGACCCGGTGGGAGCGTGTGCTACCCCTTTGGGGTGTGGCCTTTTTGTTCAACATGCTCCATCCGGCTGAGAAGTGCCCATCTCAGTGCAACAGGGACAGTCAAGCTCTCTTTTGATCGGCAACGAGTTGAGTGAATCGAGAGTGTCACGTCAAGCCAGGCAAGTGTGTTGAACAACTGAGGTCTCAGCAGGCATTTTAGCAAGCAACTTCTGTCTTTTTGAGGAGAACAAAACAAAACAGACATTGTTTCTGTTTCTGACTTCAGAAAAAGCAACGAGTCTCAAGGAGGGCAAGAAAGACAGGCCAAAACATCGTAATTGCTGAAGGGTTTAACAAATTGAGGCCGCACTGCTGTGCTTCTGCACGCACCCACGCATGCAACCTGCAAAACCACGCGTAGCAATGATGGACTGTATTCGTCGCTCAGCAGAGACTCAAAAGCGACTGTGACGCTGATTCTGTCTCAGCTTCTGTCTCTTCTCAAATTGCTCGCAAAAAAAACAGGTCAATCAACGTGGCTGTCTCACAAGTCTTTCACCTGCTTCGTTGTTCGAAACATCTACACACCACAACAGAACAGATGCGACGGAATCTTATTTTTTCCAAAGTGCTTGATTTGACTGGCTGTGCACACATGCAGAGGCACCTGTGTTGGTCCTCGTACATTTGTTGCATCACGAATCAATCACATTGAAAGCTATTGGTGCCACAAAAAGCAATCATTCTGATACAATCTATTCGTTGGAACCAACTGAACATTGGGACACACCCAAAGGTTGTTTGGAATTTTCACCACTCTGTGAACTCAACACATATCGTCACATCACCTTTACCTCCAGCAGTTGGCAACGCCCAGTGTGTCTCCTGATCTCGCAAACGCGTTGTTTTGGAGCACGGCCCCTTTTTGCAGTGTTGTTTTCTCGAAAAGACAACTGTCGACCCCCAACCCTCAGTCGCATTTCTCACTTTTTGCAGCTTCCTTTCTTTCGTGTTGTCGTTTGGGTGCTCCTTACTTCAGTGTTAGAGTACCAGTCATGCAAGACCAGGGGATCGTGTGTCAAAAATGCCTCACCTTTTTTGTTTTTCAAACACATGATTGTGACACGATTGTTTGCACAACTCTCGAGCGCACAAATGCATACAGTACACTCTCACAAATCATTGTCTTATGATGGCATGTATCACTTTCGCTCAATTAATGATTTTTGAAATTTTTACACACTGTTTGTTCATTATTACTTTGTGTTTGTGATTGATCGCTGTTATTTATTTGACAACAAGTGCATTGTTTCATGATGTTTATCATAAAATTTGTCAGATTTGCCTTTTAATCGCCCCTTCTCCCTGTGCTCTGTGACAATTGTTTCATTGTGAAAGTTCCAGGACGAGAGCTTGTTCAACTTTCCGGCAAAAAGAAAACAACAAAAAACAGAACCCCTCCCCATCCCAGAAGTTTATCTTCAAAAATCTCCTGAGAAGCCTTTCACCTCGCAGAAAAGGAAGACGACCCCCCCCCTACTCCGAGACAGGAAACGAACCTGGTGAGGTGTTTGGTGGTTCCACACATCTTTCTGGCTGCATGTCTGTGAAGCAAAGCTGCAGATTTTTTTAAACTTTCTGTCGTGTTTTGATTTGCAGTCAGGCTTGTGCTGCGTTTTCCGGAGAAAAGGAGAAAGGACACAGGTTGAGGTTTGCCTCCGCTGCAACATCTCGACACTTCAAGGACAAAAAACACGCGTTTCTTCTGGACTCGTCACATTCTCCTGTTGCTGCACAGTTCACAGCGTCTGCATGTGAAACCAGAGAAAGTGAGCGTTCAGGGACGGATCCTGCCCCGTCCTGTTTTGTGCCACCTACAGAATTTGGTGCTGGCGTTGAAATCCACTCTCCTCAACCAACTCCACCCCTGACTTTCCACGCAAAAAGCAAGCACGGGTTCTCCGTGGGTTGATCACGCATTTCAACTCAACTGCACTTCCGTTAGAACTCAGTGTGAGGACGTGAAATTCAGTTTTCATCAGAAATGTTTTTCATGAAGTCTTGAAAATTGTGCTTTGATTTTGTTTTGCTCCTTCAGTTGATGAAATGGTAAAACCATTGAACTTGTCAGCCTCTTGATGTTGCCAACACTTTTGATCGATAGTCGCGAGTCCCACTCTGCAGCTTCATTTTCGTACTGGCGTATCTTAATTTCTGTTTGTGAGTGGGTTTATTCATTCGTACCTGGCTTCATCAGAGCATTCAGAACATTAATCTCCAGTCAAACAAATGTCCTATGCACAACGAACACGTCTCCAATCGACATCCACGTGAACACTTTTGTGAGGGAAGCTGTGTATTTGAAAAAGACAAATATTGACTGTGACAGGTATCATGTGGAACCACAGTGGAAATGTAATTTGATTTTTAGCCGTTTTGTTTGCACAAGCCAGGGCTTTCCACGCTTTGCCTGAGATTGCAATGTTTTCACGCAAAATTTACTCCAAAATTAAATTTGCACATGTGACCCAGTGTTTTGGTTCGATTGTTGCCAAAAAAGTGATTCATCACACTCAAAATGGGTTACGAGAAGTTGCTCTCTGGGTATTTTCACGAGAAATTCAAATTTGCTCATCATTTGCTGCCTCTTGCGCTTAAAGTCGCTGCTTCGTTCAGCGACATCAGGATGTTGTGTTTCTGTTTGAAAAAGATGTGACACACGATTTGGCAACACAGTCAGGTACGTCACTCAAAATGTTTCGTTGTTTCAGCTTCTTTGTAGTTGTTGTTTTTTCAACAACAAACACAACCATGATCGTTTCAGACATTTATGCTCACAAAAAATAGCCTTGACAGGTCTTTCAAAGTCAAAAGTCATTCGCGCGCATCAAATTTTATTTGGTTGTCACCTGCAGCCAACGAGTGCGGCTCGATATTTCATTTTGCCATCCGCGCTGTTGCGATAAACTCGGGAGGGATTATCTGTGCTGATGATTGGCATCAAAAATTTATGAAATTGGTGAATGTTCGTTGTCGAGCTTCTCTCAGCCGCAACAGTGATGAGATTTGTATCAAAAATATACATTATGACATCAAAAGATCTGTGATTACGCGATTGCTACACATGCCTGTGAACAAAAAGTTTTTAATTTGTATGAAAGTCCACAACGAGTAATGAACAAACTTCCCCAAAACGAATTCATCACACAAAATGTATTTTTGCGGTGTAGCAGTTTGATCTCGTTTTTCTAGTTGCTCGTTGTGAACTGCGCACTTCTGCTCATCTGCCTGCGGGAACAAAAATCACGATGCGGTCCAAAGAGTCGCACAATCACCGGTGGAGTATCGGACCCTGTGATGAACATGGAACGTAATCGGACGTAGCGCTCCAGCACCACGCCCTGAAGCACAGCACAAGGAGCCAACCGGACGACGGAAGGCAGTCAAACTGTTTTCCTACTGCCCGTTCTGCTACAACAGCCAATCTTGCCATTGCAAACCGCTCTTCAGGAACAAAACTCATGCCATCCTTCCGGGGACGTAAGTTGTTTTCTTTTGTTCAAACACAGCTCGTGAAACACTTGTGTCTCTGCTTCCAGAAATAAGATCACGTCCATTTTTTGTCAACAAAATTTCAGCATCAAAATAACCACAGCATGACCTTGTCAACAGAGAATTTGTTTGCGTTCGATGTTCCTCAACTTCCAAAAAATAATATGCCCAAACATGGGAAGCATTGTTCAACCTGCATTGAGAAACGACAAAGGAAATGTGCTCGTCTGCAAGTCAACAGGGCACGTGCAGCTGTTTTTGTTTGCAACAAAGCAGTCCGTGTTGTGCAAACACAGATGCTTCGCTCGAAGGCCCCAAGTGTTTGGGTGTGTGCCGACAGGAAGCTTGACCAAAGTCCAGTCATGGTCTCCTTAACTCGGTTGAAACTCACTTTGACTCCTCCAACGAATCCAGGGGGCCCATGAAGGCTTTTCTTGAAAAATCTGTTTGGTATTTGGTTTTGCTCTACAGATTTTGCTCAATATTAGAGCTGGTTTCCCCCAACTCCACCCAGCCCGCCGATGATGCAGGAGTCATGAATGATGCCACAGCAACAAGTTCATCTCTCAATTCTGAGGGTCATCATCCCACTCAAATCAGTCTCCTTGTGTCTTTCGGGTGATTTGAATGGTGCCAACATTGAACATGCCAACACGGGAAACCAGAAAGTCACGCCTTGCCATCGTATTGGAAACACTGGCACGCACTGTGGGTTTTGACACAAACATGTGCTTTTTGTCTGTTTGTTGTGTTTCAACTCCAAAAAAAAAACAAAGCAACATGAAACATTGTCAGATTTTTTGAGCCACAAGTTCAAAATCGCTGAAAACAAATTTGGACACAAAATTTGCATTTCATATGGATCTGGTAAACAAAATTTTCAGTCAATGGTGTTTTTTCTAGTGACTTTCATCATATTGGAGGGGCTTTCATGCAAAGCAAGTGTTTTAATCTTGAAATGAAAATTTTCAGATGTTTTCAGGTTGCTGATTTTGGAAGTACATTGTATGAGTTTTTGGAGGTTTGGTTTTTGGTTTGGTGTACCAGCCTTTCTTGTGTGGAAGAGAACATTGTTCAAGTTGTGCAGCGAATTGGTAGCAAAATATGCCTTGAAGATGGAAATGCTTTTGCACTGCTTATCGGAGGCGGGGTTGGGCTCAGGAGTCAAACTTAGGTGCTGCAGAGCTGTGGCCATTTGTCTGAGGATTTTGCTTTTTTTGTAAAAAGTACCAAAATTTTCTCAGTGGCCAAACTTTTTGCATCTCAAATTTTTCATGCTGCTGGTGTGAGAGGGATGTTGGTACATTTGAAGGCACAGAAGACTGATGGAAGTTGTCATTTTTGTTTGGGTTGTCTAGAAGTTTTGTGAAAAAGAAAGCAACCGGAAGGAGCAACCGAAACGAGTGATCGGAACGTTCAAATCACCGCTAGGCCCAGGGGCTATTTGTTGAGAAAGTTCAGGAATATGATGTCATTGGTCAGATGTTGAAACAATTTCCAATCTGAGAAGGCAGAATTTGTTTGTTTCTGAGAACATTGCACGCTCCACACCTTTTAAAAAATTGGTGGACTGTGATCCATTCTTGCAAGCCTCCAGAATTGAGCAACTGGCATAGAACAATTTACAGCAACCCTCACTTGGAAGAGTTTCTTGAACGTTGCCGTTTCAAACACCTTGAAGATCACCAGCTGACAAAAAACCCCTCTTTTTTACGTCAGAAACAATGCAATTTAGAACCAAAACAAAACTCATTGCTGTGGGCACACAGAGGTGGTTCCTTCCTTCTCAAAACGGCCAGGACAACATGCATTGTTGTCAAAAGAACAGCTGCTGCATTGTGCTTCTGACTGGTTGTTTGTTCCACTCAAAAACAGAAATGACACCAGCTTTTTGAATTCAGCGGAGAAAGGAAAACCGCGCGTTCAGACAGGTGTGATGTTTGTTGTCCATTCTGAAATTTCTTTCAGAGCGCCTCCACATGAAAAAGCGTGACATGCATGTCATTCTTGCCAGAATTCTGAGTCAAATTCAGATTGAGTGAAGTTTATGATCTCAGTCGAAAATTCTGCTCACAATGCCGAGATTTACATGCGTATCATTCGGCCCTGAAATAGCATGAAAACACCTCACACAAGGAAGCTGGCAACCTCGGCGCAGCTTTGGTGTTCGTGAAAACTTTTCAAATGACGCGATTCGCTATTGCACGAAGGGGCAAGTGCTCGCCCAACGAGTGTTTGCAAGTCTGCTTGTCCGCGAAGCAACGTGGGTGCGTCTCGGTGAACATGAACCACAACGTGCAAAGTTGCAACAATTGAAGTGGTTCAGTCTCTTTAGCAACATGCGAGGCACAGTGAACGGTCTTTGCAGCTTCCCTGTGCGACTTTTTTGTTCCCAGAAATCAAGGGTGACACGAAACTCCACATGCAACTGCCCAACAAATGCAAAGCCGCCGCCACCAACCCGCGTGCGCAGTTTGTGTCCGGCCTTCTCTTTAAGAAATTTGCAGGGATGTGGTCGTTCGCACACTGTACGAGAAAATAGTTCCTGTGAAATCACCACACAACTTTTCGAGACCTTTGATCGGAGTTGTGTGAACAGGAACCATTTTTGCAGGGCGATAACCCAATTAAGTGATAATCAGATGACTGCAATTTTTACACAGCAAAAGTAAAATTTGCAAAACTTTATCCAAGGCCAACAGAATGCCAAAAAGGACATGCCAAAGTGCCAACAAACATGCCAACAAAAGTGCAAAAGTGGACAAAAGGTAAATGAAAAATAGTTGCATGCCAAGAATGACAGAACAAAAGACATCACTGATCAGAGTCCGAGCTGCTTGTTTCTTCTTGCTGTTCTTGTTCATCCTGTGAGTCAGACACTTCCACAACTTCCAAATTTCCACCAATGTGATCCCCCTCGAAGTAGTCTCCAGATGCCAAAACACACTTGCACCAGTGCACTGGAAGCTGCAGGATCGCAACCTGGAAGGTCTTCTTTGGGGTTTGCTTCAACAGATCCAGAACTCCTTGTTGCAGTTCAGCCACATTCCTGAAGCGCCTGCCACACAACTTTCTCTTTAAAATGGAAACAAAAAGTAATCACATGGTGCCAAATCTGGACTGTAAGGTGGATGGGCAAGCATTCTCAGTCCGGATTCACCAATGAAGGCCAGAGTTGGGGTTGCAGTGTGGGGACTTGCATTGTCATGGTGTAAGTAGAGGGTCCTGTCTGAGTTGGGATCTTCTGGATTTGACCGTGCCCAAAGTTCAGGCTGCTTTCTGCGCACACACTCCTTCAGTCTTTTGAGCAGTTGGATTAATTTTCAGATGTGACCATATCTCCGGGGGCTCTGAACTCTGCCAAGATGCTGCCATTCTCATCAAAAAAGCATGTGATCATGCTCTTTGTCTCTGATCTGTTGCGCAATGCTTTTTTTGGGTGGGGTTCCTGCATGGTTTTCCATTGCATTGTGGCCTGTTTTGTTTCAAATTCAAACACAGAGAAGTAAGATTCATCTCCTGTGACCACTTTGGACAGCAGTGCTGGGTCTTCCCTAAATAGCTGCAAGTTCTGGTTGCAGAAATCCACATGTGTCTGCTTCAATTCCGGAGTCAAAACTCGTGGAACAAACTTGGGGCCACCTTGGACATGCCGAAACTCTTCTTGAGGACTTTGAGCATGGTTGACCTATTGATTCCGGTGTCCTCACTCAGCCTGCGGATGGAATGACGGCAGTCAGCATCCAGATTGGCATGCAGGAGGGCCCTGTTGGCATCTGTGTTCACACTGGATGGTCTGCCACTCCTTGCTTTGTCTTTCACTGATGTGTCACCACCTCGGAAACAAGGTGTCAAACTCCAACTTGTGCTCTGCTCATGGAATCTGGACAGTAAACATCCACAAGCTGTTTGTGGCACTGACCTGGAGTTTTGCCCGATACACACAAAAATTTGATCACCACATGCTGCTCCTCTCTCTTGGGTTTCCCTGGCATGGTTAGAGCAAAAGTCTGCAGTCCCAGGGCCAACAGGATCAAGCTTAAAAGCAATCTGGAACAAAGCATGTCACCTTCAGTTGAGCACAACACTCTGATCATCGCACTGACCTGATTACTGTGTGCTTTGGGATCGACAGGGGATGATCGCGCTGGTCAACATGCACAAATGTGTGTGCAGATGAACCTTCGGAAGTCCGTTCACAACTGTCTCCAGCCACAAGAAAATTGGCTGAAAAAACTGCACCGCTGTGCCCATTTGATATCATTTGATTGACATACCTCGTACAACAGGCTTTGTGATCGCAGAATTGCACACTTCGTGATATGCGATGAGACGAAACGTTTGTTACCAAATACAACACACCCGTACAAAACCACTGGCACCAACGGAAGCAGAAAGAAAAGAAAAATGCAAAAGAGAACAAGCAAACAGGCCAAATATTGACACTTCCATCTTCTCCTGGAGAGTCAGGTCAAGGTCTGTGCAAAAAGGAAAAATACAAAGTTCTGCAACGAACATGAATTTTTCATGTTCAAACACGAAATTAAAAACACTTCGCGGTGAGACGGGAGTCTTTCGAACAACATGACGTACTTGTCCCCACAAGGCTTTGCAAAGAGGCGCAGGACCTCGATTGCCGGGCCACTTTTGGTTGCCGCAGGTTTGCCAGGAGTCCTTCAAAACCTCTGAAGCCAATCGCTTCTTCTCATGACAGGCGACCATCAGGTTTGAACGTGGTTGTAACGATGTTCTGAATCACTTGATCAATTGATTTGTGAAAGGGACGTCACTGACCACACCACCTATCTGTGTCAGAAATGATCCAGTGGAACGTGCAATCGGATTGCGCTCCCAGTTCGTCTGCCACGAGAAACTGCACTCAGCACACATCGACAACTGTCTGAACCTGGAAATTTGTCCTTTTGGTCAATTTGTGGGACATTGCACGAGTACATATAACCTCGACGCCTTGATGCTGCAGGTGTTCTGAATTATGCCAAATTGTTAGCTCCACAATCACCTCAGATGGGTTCATGCAAAGTTGATGATTCGGACAAATGCAGAGGCGTTCTGAGGCATGAACGACGACCGTACCCTACAGTTACCCGGGAAACTGAGCTTTCTGGAAAACATGCGCAAGTGCATCCCACTCATGTGCACGGACAATAGTTTAAAGAACCTTTCGTCAAGTCCGAACAGAGCACAGATGTGCGTCGGGCTTCAGCTCCACGACAAACAATTCAACTGGCGACCACGAGTTCTCCGTGACAGCCTCTTGCACATTGTTGTTGAGAAGAGCTCTGGTCGTTGTTATTTTTTGTAGAGCAGACATTGCAAAGTCCGGCGTTGGTCAAAACCAGGAACTGCGATTTTGGACTCACACCACTTTGAAGGAACCTGATGCGTTTCTGGTGTGGAGATCATGCAGTGCAAATTTGTTCCCAGACACCTGCACCGAAACGAAGATCTGCGCGTTGTCCTGGTGTCCAAATGGCAAATGTACACCGCACATCAATGAAAATATGCTTTGCCATTGGAAATTTTATGACCAATCACTGAAGGTCATTCAAAGGGTTCGCAGTGAGTTGCCATGCCAATCAATTTGGCTCATTCATCATATTTTGTTGATTGCGAGTTGGTACTGGATGCCTGTCTCGATAAGTGCAAATTTCGTCCGTTTCACAAAAATCGCATGTTGGAACGGCTCGGTCGACCAGGACCAATATGCAAATGGATTTCCATCGTGGAATTAAGCCTCTGCTGTACTAGAATCCATCAGTCTGCACGTGCATTGCTTTCAGGACGGCCAGTCTTTGGATGTCCAGATTGCGCGGCTCACTGCAGCGGTGCTCATGCAGAAACGCAGTCCCTTTCCTGTGGTGAAGACCTGTGTTTGAACTTCGATGCTTCATACCTGGGTAGCGGAGGCCCGACTTTCCCCGTCATTGAGCTCGAAAAGGCACCGACTTTTCAGTTACTTTTTACGTGCAAAATTTTGAGCCTTGGAAGGTCAAATGTCAGCCGAAACTGAATCCTAGGAACTTCAGACTCACGAAAATGACTGTTTTCACGGACTGCACTACTGCACAACTCTTCCTAACAGATCAAACTAGTTTGGAACCACAGTACCCTTTCAACATCCTCTTGTCACTGATCTCGACAATCGCAGTAAACTCTCTTTTCTGAGCAGAGAAGCTTTCACGTTCAAAGAAAGAATCTATTTTTGGTGGCAAAATTCTGTGCATTGGCCGTGACATTTGACAAAGTTTTGATTGAAGATTTCCTCCTCCAACGGCAGATTCTGGGACCTTTGAGCGGAAACTTGTGTGGCAGAGTGAGTGTAATTCGTACAAAGGAACGCAAACTGAGAAGCCTTTGTTGAACATAGTTGGCAAGTTTGAAACAGGCTCTCACACGCCATCACAATGAATTAATCTGAAAGAAACCAACTCAATAAGTTCGTCCAGAGTTCACTTACTTCGCGTCACCAGTTTTAGGGGACGAGACGGAGACAGCGCACGTGAACCCCTCAAAAGCACCAAAGAACAGAAATTACACTCGTTTTTTTGTGACATAGAAGGAGCCAAGATGGCTCTTTCAACTCCAAGGTGAGGCAAAAACTCAGTTGAATCTTGCGACATTTCAGTAAATTCGCCAGCACCTGTGAACGTTGACTTTCACGCACAAGACCATTTGTGCAAACATGCACTTGTGCATTTTGGGAACCGCATTGTTTCACGACAGTCACTATTCCATCGATCCACACGTGCGACAAGGGACGTCGTCGCATGGTTTCTTGAACCGGAATGTTTTGCACCAAACTTTATATTGTAAAGTTAAACTGGTGTGTTTTACTCGTATCTTGTCAATATTACGTCAGGTCAAATGCAAAACTGCCATACACGCCTCGCTTCTCAAAGTTGTGGTGGTGTAGGGTGCTCGATGATCGTCACGCCACGGTGCTCAGTGCTTGCCCTGTGGCTCACCTTGCTCTGGACGTGCGGTGCGGTGCACACCTTTGAGGCACATCTCAAAGACCACGGGGTGAGAACTCAGGAGTCCGGGCATTGCAGCTGATTTTTGTCAAGACAAAACCACATCTTTACGTCGTCTGGATACCCGTAGACCCAAAGACCTGACAACAATTTGAAAGGAGAAGAGGTCGAGGAATACTGGTCTCCCTTGTTTCATTCATCAGATGTGATGTTTTGTGACGAGGAACCACCCAGCTGGCCCTTCAGATCTGTTTCCTGCATGTTGCAGTCAAATTGTCTCAGAAGACCGCAGGAATTGAGAGTTTGATGCTTTCTTGGTCTCGCAATGTTCACGACATCAAGATTGTAATTCTTTTTGACTGGAAATTGAACCAGCTTTAATGCAACATCACAGTGTAATTTATGTTCTGTCAGTCGACCAAAATCATTGATCTCTCTTGAACGTTTATTGCCTGGAACGTGCACTGAAGCTTGGAGTCAGATTTTACTTTGACTTCCACATCGCTTAAAGCAGTGTGACTTGCTGAACTAATCAGTGCAAATCAAACATCCGCGCGGATCACTTGAACGAAATGAGTCGCAATTTACTTTTTACGCCAACAAACTGCACTTGATACTTCATGATGGATACTCACAGTCATGGATAATCCCTCTTTTCGGAAACAGATGTTGAATTGTGGCTCAACACGAGAACAAAATACCAAACTTGTGGTGACTTTGTTTCAGCTTTGACAAAAAATCTAGATGGTTCAACGCGTAATTGCAGATGTACATGTCACATATCACCATGTCTGTGTACTACTATTACAACAGCTACGACCCGAAGCCTGCAGTAGCCCCAGACCCTCCGAACGTCCGACGCAGGAGAAGAAAGAAAATGGAGGACAAAGGTAGTTCACATTCTTCTCTTTTGTTGTGTGACTTTGAAACGTGGTGTCCCTGTCAGGTTCAGTCGCGCGTGCCGAAGACTGACTGTGAGACAATAGAGAGGTTTCGATGCAACCCGTTCGGACCCGCCCGGTGCCATTTTACGTCCGGTGCGAAACATGTGCATTCTCTGTGAGACTTTCACTGGAAACATGTGCAACCACAGTGAATTTTGGCAGATTCATTCTGTGGTTGAGTTCCTTGGCCACACCCAAGAACATTCTCAAAAATAATTTCCTTGTATTTCATA
>JAAUXT010116160.1_pt1 | contig 23758 bp, 24 predicted proteins | sample 7278171 | NCBI WGS metagenome assembly JAAUXT01 (sample SAMN14350112, study PRJNA611818) | marine sediment metagenome | isolation source: surface marine sediment (1.8m) | place: French Polynesia: Moorea | collected 2018-08
CTTTCTGCCCTAAAATTGGTAAGAGTTAACACAGTTTTGAGTGCAACAATGCCGACTCAAAAGTGATACAACATGTTCACTCGAACGTTAGAATTGCAAGTATCCTCGTATGCTGACTCAAAACAGGAAACTGTCATTCCCGTAGATCTAGACCCAACCTAGCCTCAGTTCAATCTAAATGACCAAGATTTGACATGCTTACTACTTCTATGTAATTTAGAGGACACATTAAAAATATTGGCGTCACCTTGCTCGACTGTTCTGCACCGCAGGACGAGAAAAATTGACTTCTCTGGAATTAAACGACACACCATCCGCCATGACAGTTACGAAAATCCGTGAAATACGGACGGATATTTGTTCCCGCCACTGGAATGTCACGCACATGAAAGGCACCACAACATCGTGAGAGCCGATCTGGTTCGCTTGTAACGCACCTCATGCACTCAACCCTGATGCTGAACGGGCCCTGATGGCTTCCATGGACTCTACAGAAGTGGGATGGAGGCCGGGAGTCATCCTTCTCTCACCACATGAATTCCCTCTCCCCAGCTTTTCCAATGGCTGGTTTCCGAGGATTCTTGTTGTGTCCATATTTTTTGAACATAATGTATTTTTTGAACATAATGACAAAAGATTTTTGAGGAAAATTCAAGAACTCTTCTGGAACTGATCATTTTTTGTCCTCTTTTTGGTGACATTTTTGACTGTACATGGAACTTATCTTTCATCATTTGAGTTTTTCGCTCGACGTGTGGGGGGTTTTGTTTTGAAAAGAACAAACTCGAAGATGGTCTGATTCGTGCATGTGTGAGCTCATACATTGCAGCTCTCTGAAAACGTTCCTCCTCACAATAACTCAGTCAAGTCCTCTCGGACTGTCGGTGGTGGCCCTGGAAACTGGATTCATTGCTGACTTCTCTTGAAAGAAGGTTTTGGCTGTTGCAACTGGAAGTTTTGCGGGATGCACATGCATGTGCACAGACTTGGCTTCGATTGATTTATGCAAGATCAGGGAGTGATCTCCAGCTGCAGAGTTTGTGGGTCAACAGACAAAACGACAAAAATATCCGCCAAAGCTGTACGTGCACATGAAGAGAGAATAAAAATAATTTCACAGATGTGTCTGAAGTGTGGGCTTGGTCTTTTCCCTTCAATTCAGGTCACGCCCACAGATCACGGATGAGCGCACGGTTACCTTGTGAGTTGAGTTGTGAGGTCTTGACGCGCCGCTTTTGCACTCCGTATGTATTTATCCACAGATGCTCTTGTTGCATGAATATGAACACCACTAAAATTGTGAAATTGTTATTGATTTTTTTGTCGCACCACATGTGCGTGTCAAGTTGCTGTTAGCTGCGAGATCTCTTTTCCGTTTTGAAGCTGGGCAGAAAAGCTGGCAGTGCAGTCGCGCTCAGTCACCGAAAACAATCCATGGTCGCTCACTTCATGACACGTGTACGCGAAGAAGAATAAAATTGCTTCAAAGTTTTGAAAACAACCACAACAGAAACGTTTTCTTTTCAACTTTGGTATTTTCGCTTTGTTGACCAATTGCTGACTCGCCTTGGGACAGCGAAGAAGGAAAAACTTCATCTTCCATGCACGGCCTCATGCTTGTGCCCGTATTGAACCAGAACCATATCCACAGAACCTCAAAAATTGCAGGCCAGAGATGCCCCTGTTTTTTGTGGGCGAGGAAAGCAGATCGCACTGAGAATGCGTGTTCCCTGAACGGGTGCAAACTTCAGCCTCGGCCTCAGACAATTCCTGGACCGGACACGTGCAGGAGCCTGCTTGGCTAAAACCTCCAAATGTTCTGTTCTGGTGTTCCAGATGCCAACTCAGGTAACACAAGCTGACCCAGTACGAGTGGGGGGGTCTGGCCAGGTGGGTGGGGGTGGGGGTGGGGGGGGGTCTGGCTGGGTCGGTGGGGGGAGGTTACATTCCAAAGTGTGGACAGATGCACACATGAATGTTACTGGTTTTTAAGCCGTCAGCGGCACCTAGATGGCCGGCTACGCGACCATCAAATATGAATTTGGAGCCAACTGATGACAAGTGTCCTCAAGGCCACCATCTGGTTGGGGCACGAAAGCGGAGACCACAAACTCACCCCTTTGGCAGTGCAGTCTGTCAGGTTGCACCAACTCAGAGGCGCATCAACAAGTGCTTTCTCTTCTCATGAAAAAATCTCTTTTTTGACTGTTTGGTTTTGTGCTTTCTTCGTGTTCCACTGCGCGTGACACTGATATTTCTCACTTGTGTGTTACATCATGATTTCGGCTGAGAAACGTGAGAAAGCAGTTTTTTGCATGTTCCCCTGGCATCTTTTGACTTCGACGATCGCCTTTCCTTGAGATCAGATGCACGAGGGTGTTTTGTGTGAATTGTTCTGTTGTGTTCCTTTCCATTATGGGATCTGTTTATCTGTTTGGATTGGGGCTCCCTGACCAAGATCTCAGAGAGAGAGAGAGAGAGAGAGAGAGACAGACAGACAGACAGACAGACAGAGAGACAGACAGCCAGACAAACAGACAGAGAGGACTACTGTGGCACAATGGTCATTGTACTTTCGGAAATGGGCATTTTTGGTGCAAGGGAGAACATCTTGAAACTTAGCATTTGCTTTGTTTTCAAATTTCCACATGCACATGCGCGTGTCGTGTTTGTGTGTGTGTGTGTGTGTGTGTGTGTGCTTGTGTGCGTGTTCGTGTGCGTGTGTGTTTGTGCACCAGCCCGATGTGAACTCCGAAACAGGACGAAGACAACAGTAACTCAGCTGATGAACTTCAAAGTATCAACACTCTGGACACGGGACCAAAGCTGAGTTGCTTTTGACATTTGTTTTTCAACACGCGAGATTTTGATTTTGTCAAAGGCGATGTTTGGTTGACGAATCCACGTGGCAGAGTCTTTCTTCCGTCTTGTTCCACTACTTCGGCCATGCCATTTTTGTCAAACAAAATTGTCGTGTAAGAACGTTTCTGAACGAGAGTTTTTTGTGTTATTTGTGTGTCTCTTGTTGACTCACCACAAAGGCCAAGAACTGTCGATGGACTTCTGTATGCTGTGCAAAGATGTGTGTCCAATTTCAACGAGGCAAGCCCAGGTGAATTATGCGCCAACTTTTTGTGCTGCACTGAGATCCCTGAAAGAAGGCAACATTGATGTGTGACGCAAGTGTAATTTTTGTTGATCTTTGAGTGTGACGGGATATCAACTTCGTACGCGATGGAATATGAAGAATGGGATGATCTGTGATGTCTCCATAGGTGACATGCTGTGCACATCAGAAGTGTCATGGATATGTGTAACACAACACACCTTCTTGTGTTATGGTGGACGCTTGTCAACAGCCATCAGTCATATCGGTGACGATGTTACTTTGAACAAGGAGTCCTGAGCCAACACAAGGACATGAGTGGCAATGTTCGGCAAATAATTTCCTTCTCTCGTGAGAAGTGATTGCGTCAGGTCCAATCTCGCCTTTTGAGTAAATTTTCTTTCGACTTTGCACAGATGTTCCAACAACTTCAGAACATCTCCAAATTATCCAAAAATGCAATGATGAATTGCCCGCTTTGATTACCAAAACCTAGCATAGGCGGTGTTTGGCTTTCATCGCTGTGCAAATTTTGGCTTTGTTTCGTTTTGACTGCTAAACGAGTAAATTAAGGGCAGAAACATTCAGAGGAGTCACAAAACGGGAATGAGAGGAACAGGGGGAATTGGTCCAGTTCTACTCGCTGCGCTGTTGTTCGTGGCGAGTTGTGTGCTGGAGAGAGGCGAGTGTGCGACGGCAAATGTCACGGCAGAGCAGATCCAGGCGATTCTGGATGAACACAACGCGTGCCGTGCTGCTGAGGGAGGCTCCGACCTCTATTCCTTGGTGAGTGACAATGCACAAATAAAATCTGGCGGTTTAGTTTGATCTCAAATCCGACAGGCAGCGCAAACTGAAGTAAATCCACCGGAAGCGGTTTCTGGCATCGTTTTGATCCAGTGGGGATTTTTTGCATGGCATGTTCTTGTGCGTGGCATCAGTCCTTCTGACGAAGTTCAGATTCCCCAAACGGTCGTGAAGCACGTGCATTGCGGCAGATTATCCTTTGCAATGAATGGGTTGGAGATGGCGCTGAATATCTCAATGGTGGAACTTGCTCCCCATCCACCTGAACGTGCGAGAAATTTCATGCGCGGTCGCTGTTTTGCAGACATGGAGCACTGAACTGGCGGATAAGGCACAGGAGCACGCGGACGCGTGTGTGTTCGAGCACGGCTTGACAAAATGGGACGGAGCCACCTACACGCCAGTCGGCCAGAACCTCTACTACAGGAGCAGTAAGTTGATCTTCCTGCTTGTTTTTCTTTCTGCGAAAGGTTGTGTTGTGTTTTGCTTCATTCTACGTCAAGCCTCAGCAGACGTTCATGCAGGCGACAGATGATGGTACTCGTACTTGGACGCCAATGTGGCTCATTGCGTGTGGAAAATTTCATCGCCAACAGAACGCGCATTTGGTCCAAAAGTTCGGCAAGAGCAAATGGTTCTTTTTCGACTTCAGGGCTCTTGTGTACATTCTGTCCCCGACTGCGTTACACATCTCCAGTTTGGATAAAAATTCTTTGCAGCCAACTACCCGCTGACTTACGCTATCCAGCGCTGGTACGCGGAGAAATCCGACTACGATTTCCCGACCCGAACCTGCAACGCTGAAATGTGTGGCCACTACACACAGGTGCGTGTGAGATGCAGGAGCAGGTCCAGGGTGATGCAGGTCCAACAAAAGCAAACGTTTACTTTGGAGACACGTTGGAAACAATGACACAGATCATTTGCAAAGTTCGAAACGTCATTGCGTAGAAGTCAAATGGCGTGGTTTCTGGGCAAGACCTTGTTGAATTTGGTGTGGTGTCCGTAATTGTGTCTTGAATCTGGCCCGAGAACATTTCTTGTCTGTCCCTGTTGCCAGGATGAAGGTGCTTGATCCTTTGTTTTTCACTGTTTGCTATTCTTGTCCATGTTACTTTCCATGTTGACTTTGAAAACAAATCCTTCATTTCAAATTCACGAGCTTTTGGTATGCCGCAACACACGGAAAGATTCAGTTCGTACAAACCCAATTTGGTTTTGGCCACGATCTGATGACCCAGCGGAAAGTGAACATTTTGCGCGTGAGGCCGGTGGTACACAGCGCGTCACGTGACGCGGCGAGAGGATCATCGCACCAGAAACTGGGTGGAGTGTGCTGCTGCACCCCATATGAGGATGGGGTGGGCATACCGTACTGAGCTTGTCATCACACTTTTCCAGTGTCATAACAACAACGTCAATATTTTTGGTGTCTACAAGTGCTTTGTTTTCCCACCAATGGCTGGGCTGAGTCTTCCAAATCTTTGCTGTGTTTAGGTACCGTAAAATCCCGTGTATAAGACCCCTTCGCATATAAGACCATCCCCCATTTTTCAGCCACAAAATCAACTGGTACAAAGCTATTTTTTCACATTTTCAGAAAATTTGTTCATGTATACAAATTTAAGGTTTTTCTGAATGAAAATCTGGGAAATTTTGCTTCAAAATCATTTTTTCCAAATATTTTTTCTTATCCCAAGGTTTTTTATTTTAACTTTTTCTCTAAAAGTTACAAATGTACCCTTCTCCAGCAAATTTTTTGTATTTTGTCCTTATTTAAACTCTATTTTAATGATTCCTTGACTGATCCCACTCTTTTATATTTTACTTTCTCATTTCTTCTCTTGACTCATAACTTCTTGTAACAATATTAATGAATGATGTCAAAAGTCTGATCCTCATGTATAAGACCACCCCCCTTTTTTGGTATAAATTTTTTGGCATCAAAAGGGGGTCTTATACGCGGGATTTTACGGTATATGAAGTGAAGCTGGATAAAATTCTTGCTTTATTCATGTTTGTTGTTGGTCTGGATAGAATCTTTGCTCCATATAAAAAAGCACCTTGAACTTTTGAAATGAAGGAGATTCTGTCCAATTGGTGTGCTGATATGCTGAAATTTGGTTCTGGGAGCCATCTATGTATCATGGTGTTGTGTGATGCTGTTTCCGTGTGCTCATGCAATGTAAAGACAGTTGATGATATCACCGTCATACAATGTGGCCTCACATGACACCGTGAAATGTTCTGTCCAGCGTAAAGTCACACAAAAACAGCGTGACGTGACGCGGTGTGTGCAGGGCCTGACGGCACAAGAAGCGCCGCACATTTCGGAGCTTGAGGGCCATAGTCTATCTTCGCTCATGCCGCCACAAAAAAAAAACAACTTGCATCAAGACTCAAGACGTGCTCGCTTCGAGTGCACAACTGAAACGAAAGTGCATGGTCAATTAGACTTCGACATTCAAGCTCTGGAGGTCGTGTGGCCTGCAACTCTCTCATCATTCAGGTGGTGTGGGCCAACAGCCAGGAGGTAGGTTGCGGACTCGCCTTCTGCCCGACCATCTCTGTTCCAGACTCGTCATCCACATCGGAAAACAGCTATTACTTCGCCTGCAACTACGGACCAGCGTGAGTTTTAACATGAGTTTCCACATGATCACGAGTCACACTAAGTCGTGGGGGCGTCAGCATCGCTCCCCCAGATCCACACATTAGATCTACGTGAACCGACGAAAAGCAACTTTTGCAGGGGAAACATCGTCGGTGCGAGCCCTTACACGAAAGGCGATGAGTGTTCTGCGTGTAAAAACGGACAATTCTGGTGCACCGACATCGGGCTGTGTAGGAGTGAGTGTCAACATCAGGCCCAATGGGGAAATAGCATTTTGCGAGGTTCTCAGAAGCAAAAATCGTAACATCCGATTTTGCAATGGGAGATGTCTGTTCTATCTCGGTACTTCCGCCGTTCCTGGGCTCATGCCCCCACCCTCAACAAAAGTTGCTCGAGAGGCCAAGTTTGGGATGCTGAACCGTTTTTGTTTGAAACCCACCCGACCACCAAAACTAGGCTGCAGGGTCTCAACCCTGGCAGAAACTCATTCCTCAGACTAACTCATTCGCAAAAAAAAACCATCGTGCATTCCAGTGGTTTGGTTTTGCAGAGGACTGTGCTAGTGATTCATCCGGGTGCGGTAAGTCATGCATGCAGACAAGTTCTGTTTTTGCTTGGTGGTGGTGGACTCAGCCGTCAAATTCTTCGTCGACGCTTCAGCGTGACCAGCGGCACAACAAGCGCGTTGCTGTGAAAATGTTGTGCTCTGTTTCCTTTCAAAATAAGGCGAAACAGTCCCAACATTTGGAGAAGCTGCAGTTATGCTCGCGTTGTTTCTTTTCTCCCTCAGCGTGTTCAAGCAAAGCGCAGTGCTACAACTGTGGGACGTTGAACGAGACGACGTGCACCTGCGACTGTGTCCCCGGTAGACGCGGCGACTCCTGTCAGAGTGAGATGCTTTCACTTGGACTCCAGGAGGACTGTCCAGGATTGGGTGAAGGGCGCGCTCTGTTGCCATCCATTTTAAGGGCTCAAATTGACACAGACCGCCCGGCTTGTCGACTTGCTGAAGCGCTGGAAAAGTACCTGACAGAACCTGGACATTCCTCGCATCAACCAAAGCCAGCTTTTCGGGACAGATTTCAAGCGCCAATTTACAAACAAGTGTTGTGCATGCATCTTGAACACAAGATCTTTTGTAGCGGAGTGCACGGCAGAGAACGACTCAGGCAACTGCGGTGCAGGGTGGTGGAAGTGGATGTGTGTCAATGACAAGTACAAGGACATGATGAAGGAGAAATGTCCCAAGTACTGTGGATTTTGCGGTGAGTGAAGTTGTGCAGCGCTGTTCGTCCAGTCCTCTTCTTCGCAACACAGTCGCGCGTGCAGAATTTACTTACCAACTGAGGACCCAGAATATCGAAGAGAATCTCGCTTTCAGCGCCGGTGCTCCATCCTGTTGCCGGTTCTTTGTTCAGATCCGAGATGTTTAGAAAATCCACTGTCAAACTGGATGTTTTTGGCTGATGTGGTGGACATTTTTGACATCAAACTGATAATTTTTGCTTTGTTGGCAAGCTGTGTGACTTCTCTTTTTGTTTCTTGTTCAAGAGGAGTACAACAGCGACACAATGGCCTTCTCCACCAGCTGCAAGAACGACGTGACCACAACTATCCGAGACGCGTCCACAGGTTGGTGTCTGGCACATTTGTCGTGTTTTGCAGGTGCCAAGGTTTGTCGGCAGAGGATGTGGAGCTCTTGTGGAGCGTCGTTGTGCTTGTTCGTACAGCTTCCCAGACTCTTGTGGACTCGCGAAGGCATTTTTGCATTTTGAGTTGACCAGTCTCCCTACCCAACTTCCTCTCCTTGACCCAAGACTGAGTCGTGTTGATCCTTTGTACGGACGAATCGTGAACTTTATCTGGCTGAAAATGTTTCGTACAGAACACAGTCCGTCCACAGAACAGAACACGGCCTCCACTCAGGCATCTACAACCAGCGCTTCCACCGAGACATCCTCAACGACGGCAGTCCCCTCCACACTGGAACCCAGTACGAGTCAATCTCCGACCCCGACCAGCACAGAGCAAACCACACAGGAGGTGACGACACTAGGGCCGTCTTCAGGTATCCGACGCTGGGGGAAGCGCATTTGTGTGGATAAGATCTTTTTTGAATTGATTCCGGTCTCAACCTATTGTTTGTTCTTAATTCTCTTTGAAAATCTTATTTCTCTCTTTCAATGTGGATTTGAACTGTATGATGAAGATGCATGTCCGATGGTTGACCTCCCAACTCCATTTGCGTTTCATTTTGGTGAATCTTCTTTGTTGCTTTGCTGCTCTTTTTCGATGTTTCCAGGAGCTGATGTGAACGCAGGATGACAGCCTCAAAGAACAACGTCTTTGTGCTGAATTTGATTTTGGGCCTCACTGCACGTGTTCTGTCTTCGAATGATGTTTTTCTCAGTGTCGTTCCTGTAGATTTCTATTCTGGAGAATCGTGAGACTTTGTGCAATTTTGTCGTCCTGCACGTCACGCAAAATGATTTTCAATTGGTCATTGCATTTTTTCCGTCACCTCGCTGCTCTCTGGACTAGCTTTGTGTGCTTAACATTGTGTAATTTTCTTGTGGGTATGGACAGACTGTTGGAACAGGTTTAGGTCTTCCTGTCAATGTGGCAGCTTGTTCCCGGCGAGTTTGTGGACCCGAGGAGCGGTGGTCTCGGTCGCGTTGTGCCTGCGTCTGCGAGAATGGTGCAAGTGGTGCTGGCTGTGCTGGTTGGTACTCATATTATGAGGTGTTCCTGGTCCAACGTAATTCCCAGAGGTGTTTTAAAAGGCACTTACAGTCTGGCAGGAAACGCGTGCAAAACAGACGCAGACTCGTGTGTGTAAACAAGACGGCGTTGTCTCCTGGTTGAAAATGACAATCCTGGTCGATCAGTTTTGCTTCATGCAGTTGTGTCTGACTCTAAATTCTGTTTTTATTAGGTGCATCTTTGGTCCGCTTGTTCATTGCAGATATTGAGACAAAAGGAATCTTCTTGACTCTTTTGCAAATTTGGTTACCATGAGATGACGTTGGAGTTCATTCACTCTGCATGGAGAGCGATTGAATGAGTACAAAGCCTTGTCGCAGGTCCATGGTCTTCGATATGCAAAGCATCGAGATGAACACTGTGACATGTTGAGTTCTCATGAAAGTCCTTGAGTGAATGTGCAAATCAAACATTAAAACATGACCAGTGATGAATGAACTCATGTCTGCCATAAGACACGATGACAACCAAAGGCTTTATCCGGAGGCGATTGTCCAAGCGTGGTTGGACAAAAGATGCCTGTGTTCAGTTTTGCGCAGTGAGTCGAAGCTGAAGGGAATTGTTGAGTATCGGACATCAAGTGCACAAGGCACTTTTGCTGAAGGTTTTTGTCACAAGTGCGCACACAACAAGAAAAAATGTCTGGGCTTCAGCAAATCTGCCCGCAACCCTTCTGAGTGAAAACCACTCCACTCTCGGGCTGTAAATGGGCAGGTGGAGCATTGTGTTCTTTCAGGTTAAAAAAACAATTCCGTTTCTATTCAGAGATCAGATGCCCGGTATGTGAAGACGAGGAGCCCGAGTTCTGTGCGACGGCTTCCGATTGGTGCGAGACACTGAATGAGTTCTACCCAGACCTGTGCGCCAAGACCTGCGAGTGAGTTTTACTGTGTTGCACCCAAACTGACAAGAAAACAACCAGTACTCATTGAGTCAAGGAGCCCACCCTCAAAAACATGTGCTTGATGTTTCTTTCAGCGCTTGTTGGATGCCTCCCGGTTGCGATTCTTCAGCCACACTCCCACCTCCGCCGCCTCCCCCGCCCACCCCGACCACATCCCGACCCGCTCGGCCTCTTCCGCCGCCGCGCCGTCCTCCACCCAGGCCCCGTGATCAGCGCTGGACGCCCCGTCGCCCTGGACCGCGGGGTCGCCGTCGTCGTGGCCCGAACTCGCCTCGTCGCAATCAGCGGCAGCCGTGGAAGAGAGACACCCAGTACCAGGACGAAGGGGCGCGCGCACCTCAGGTTCGTTTCGTTGGATTCAATGTGTGTCGGGGCAATCAAGTACATTTGACATGGTCGTCAGAGCTAATGTTTGGCCTGTTTTTGCCTTTTGTCGTTGGTGGATGTGTTTGTTTCGGTAGAACCAGATCTCCTGTGTGTGTGTGTGTGTGTGTGTGTGTGTGTGTGTCAAAATGCTTGTTTCTCTTGGGCACGAAAGTTCGTTGGACATTTCCAGGCTGATGAAAAGCTGGTTCCTCTGGGGAGACAAAGATCGTGTGATGTTCCCAGGTCGCAGTTGCTCAAACGTGCCATATTTTTGTCTTTCAGAAGCTGGGATAATGGCTCTGAGAGGAGCACATGAAACCGCCAATCTGACGGAAGAAAACATTGCAACATGTTAATTTCTGTGAAATAAAGAAGTCTTAGCAGTCGGCTCTTTTTGTGGCCTCAGTTTGTTTCGAAGCTCTGGTTTGTGCGATCTTTGATGACTGAACCTTGTTGTGCTTAAGGAAGAAGAAAGGAAGGGGATCACACGGAAGATGTTCTTTTCTCAATTTTACTGGGCAGTTCGAATTGAAAATTGCATGTACCGATGCACACAAACAAACTCAACACTGTGTGTTCACTCACAGGCAACAGATTTGTTGTGCCTGAAGCTGTTTTGTTTGCGTCCTTGAAATTCCAAATTCTCACAATTTGTAAATGTCTATTTCAAGGTTAGCAAACACCTTCTGCGGCGAAATTATGCGCCCTGACAATATGTAATCGATTGTGCATTTCTTAGAAGCAATTATAAGAGGAACGATGCCGATCGTGTTTTGTTGTCACAGTTGGAAGCAAGCTCATGCAGAGTGGAATCTGCATGGTCAGTTCCGTGAAGTTCTCACTGGTGTGGAACCAATGACGGCTCGAAGATGAACATTTCATTTCATTTGACTGTTCTGTGGGGCAGTTGGGGATTGTCAGCTTTAATTTTTGTTCACACAACAGAGTTTGAGGGACAAAAGTCTTGGCTCGTGTCATTGGTCCGTCGCAGGCGAAAGTGTTTCTGAGCAATTCCGGTGTTGCTGCTGGCTGGATTGTTCCCAAGCTGGTGCCCTCCTTCAAAACAGACTGGTCCCAATAATGTCTAGTATATCGTGAATGTTACACACGCACGTACGTACGAGGCCCGTCAATTAAAAAACCGTTTTTCATCGGGTATGACAACAAGATTGCTCACATGATCACCAAAACTGCACAGGCACAAGATCAATCACCCATCATCTTACAAGTAAATTGTCAAATATTTTAGGTTTTGTTTTCATAGTTCATTTCAAGTCCAAAATTGATTGGTTTTCCTTATGTGGCTGTTAACAGTCAATGGTCAGAAAGCTAAATTCAGTACAACTCAGTATACAATCAATAGTCATAAGTAAAATAACACTATTTTTTGTTGAATCATTAAGTCTATAGGCAAAAACTAAATTTGATTCAAAGTTATTCTAAAATGTAGTAATGCAAGTCAAGATTGTATACAAAACTTTTCAGGGTAATCTATGGAGGTTTTGGGGTCCTACCAGATGAAAAACGGTTTCATAAATGACGGGCCTCGTATGTTTGGCACGACTGCAGTTGACAGGTAGAGTCTACATCCGTTGGGCCATCAAAAATACATGTCGTTCTTCCCCGCCACAGCGCCCAGAGTGATGTGCATCAAGTGTTGTGTGTCTGTGACCTTTGGCAAAATGTCTTTGCAAACTCTGAAAGTTTCAGAGTGGTCGCCGGTTCGTATCTCAACAAAGCACGAAGTCTTTGAGATCCTAATCAGCACACTTCGCTGAATATGTGATATTCTCGGTGTCCATCAGAACTGTTGTCTCCGCAAAAGCCGAGACACTGAAAGCTGTTCTCGGCGATGAAAGCCTTTGCGTCAAATTCCAGCGGTATCGCACCGAATGTTTGACAGGGACTTGATGACGTGAAGCTGCCTTGGCTCCATAGGTTCCGTGAACCACTCACGGCAACAAACTTCACTCTTCTTTTCGTGGGAAGACAACAAAGGAGTTGAATATGTGTGTAGATATTTGCAAAACCTGAAAAGACTATTGGTTTGAGTGAACAGTGCGCTCAGTTTGGACATCCTCATGGACAGGCGCGCGGTACTGGTGACCGCGCTCAACATCCTCGTCATGTTCGTGGTAAGAGAAGAAACTTGTTCAATTCTTGTTGAAGCTCGCATCCAATTCAGATTGAAGGTCGAACAATCTCAGACCGACGCGTGAACATGTTTTGTAACCAAAAAACGTTACAATTCTTCTTGCAGGTTTCACCAGAAGTCTCTGGTAAGTCGGCAGATCCACATGCAAATTTGCTTTCCTTTCAAGATTGATTGAGATCTTTCTTTTCAAAGAATGTTTCGCAGTTCGAATTCGGAACGAACAAATTTGAAGCACAAATCGTTAAAAGGCATTTTCTGCTTGATCGAGTGTGTTGGGTTTCTGTTGGTTTGAGATGTTTGTTGAACCAGGTCTTTTATTTGACCAAATGGCGGAAGTGCCAGTCAAATTCCAATTTGGAAAATATTTAGACACGCAGCTTCAGGTGAAAGTGTCAACAAAATCTGGATATTTGCAGCGTCAAATCCGCCTTCGTTTGCAGTTCTGTCCGTACTCCTACTGTGTTGAAAATTTGTCACGAATCTTTTGGTTCAGGTGCGGATGAGGTCCCGCTCGGTTGTTACATGGAGCGCGTCTGCGCGCGGCATTTCGCCTTCTCTCCCGGGAACTACCCCCCGGACGGAGCCATGACCCCGATGGCCTGCATTCGGCGCTGCAAGGCGTGGGGCAAAGGATTCGCTGCACTGACGCAGGGCCACATTTGTTTCTGTGGAAACAGTCTACCGGACGAGAGCCTGAACAGCTCCGCCCCAGCGACAGACTGTAACTCGGTGAGGGGCGTGTGCGCTGCTCCGTTTTTGAGCGAAGAATCTTCAACACTCTTTTTCCATCTGTGTTGCGACCAATATCTCTCTTTTTCTGCTGCTGGTTCCGTGTAACAGACATGTCCCGGAGATCCGACGGCGGCGTGCGGGGGACTGACTCACGCGAGCGTCTATAACGTGCCGCTGCCACTAGAGGGCCTCCGCATCTCCCTCGTGAACCCAGAGACCACCTACAACATCTTTGAGGCCATACAGGTGAGACTCCGCAGCTTGTGCGGCTTCTCCTGAGTGCTCTGCAATTCTGTGAAAAGTAAATGGCGAAAGAGAATGTTCTGGACAAGAATTGTTGTTTCGAGATTTTCGGTTCACAGGAACGAGGTTCCATGAGAGGGTTGCGTGGTTTCCCACGCTATTAACATGAAAAACACAAACTTTGAGGGTTAGTGATCCTCGCCACAGGCCTTGTTCTCTTTGATTTGTCTCAAATCCAAACTGTGGTGTGATTGCTTGTCAGTTCAACGTGACTGTGGAGGGAGGCAGCAGCCCGGACTGGGAGTACAGTCTGCGATGCTCGGACGGGGAGGTCGAGATGCCGCTGCCAGGGCTCGGAGTCGCCGAGAAGACCTTCGCCGTGCCCGGGGCGCACGTGCTCATGGTGATCGCTCGGGACACCAAAGGCCTCAACCCGGTGAGGAAGAAGTACAAAATCTTGTGGATCAATCGTTTTCGAAGAGGCTGTTTCAAAATGCGTCAGGCGACAAGATGTTCGTGCAAAACGATTTGACGGTTTATGATTCACTTGAACACCGTGAATCTAAAGTTTGTTTTATCTTTGCAGGATACTCGTGCACACGTGTTGGTCAGCATTCAGGTTCCAGCATTTCGCGTCAATCTGATGTGCGAGGTGTCGGTTGCCGCGACGATGGATGAGGTGCGCTGCAACGCCACCGTGCGGCGCGGCGCCGGCGGCGTCACGTTGGGCGTCGCGTGGGGAGACGACATCGATGATGATGTGATCCCCGTCGCTGGTGAGCACACAACTGCTCGCGATACCCGACACTTCGGGTTCTTGAACCCAGTGTTCTCACGTACCCAGTGGTGAGCTGGACAGCTTTGCGTTTGCTGTCCTCCAAGCGACTCTCAAACACTCCCGTTACCCGACATTGTGAACTGTTCTTGGTTATACTTCTGGTTTCCGTGCTTCCTTTTGATTCATCATGGCGTGAACGAACACCTTCGTTCCGTTCCAGATGCACCACTCTTGACTGCCGGCCCCACGATTCTCGACGCGATGCCGACACCGACCCCACAGACGGGAGCGAACACGTACTTTCTCCATCAGTACGCCTTCACACAGGACGCGACGCTCTTTGGCTTTCAGTTCCACGTCGTGACTCCCGGGACTCTTCTGCTCTTGGTGCGTCTCAGTCCAACCAGATTTGTGTTGCGCAAATTCAAAGAGACTGTTACACCTCGTGAACGCACGGATGATTGTGTTTGGAAGAAAATGTAACTTTTCGCAATCCAGCAACAAAGCGTACTGCAGTTGAGCGTGCAGAGCCAGGATTGTCTGACTTGCAGGTTGTACGTCCCGGCTGCGCCACGAACCAGTTCTGCTTCGAGGCCATCGACACGTGCCCCGGAGTGGGCGCCGGCTCCTGCACCGCCCACTCGTGGACCTGCACAGACGTTTTCTGTCCGTCAAGGGATCGTCGTTTCACCACAGCGCCGGCAGAACACGTCTTGTAAGTTTTTTTGTGGGACAAGTTTTTGGTTGAGGGTGGCCGGTAGAAAGAACAATGAGATGGTTGCAATGTTGGAGCATCAACACGAGGCGCGCACTCCCGACACGTCTTTCTGCAGCTGCACGTCCGACGTGACGACTTGTCCGGACGTGACGGGACGCTTCGAGGCGAACGGTCTCCCCAAAGATGACTCTGGTTTCACAATAATGAAGACATTCAGCCGCACTGTCACCGAACCAGGTAGAAAGTCACTGTGCGTTTCTGTAGGAGTCTCAACATCACTGAAATCTGTTGAATGAAAAGGGCTCACGAAGATGGGTCAACAAGAGGTGTTCAGTCGATCTCGTTCGTGCATGGTGGAAGTTCTTGATCACACACAGACCAATGACAGAGCACGACGGTCCGTTTGTTTGCACGCAGGCCTCCACATGCTGGAACTGGACGAGGCGGATTACGTTTCCGTGGTGCGTGGAGACTTCGTGGGCGTCGATCTGGCGGCGCCGAACGACGCAACACTCGCCATGCCCGCTGTGACAGGTGCGTGCGTGCGCGCGTGTGTCCGTTCGAATGGCGTGTGCGCGTGCAGGTGCTCGTGTGCGTCTGGGTTTGAGCAAGGTTATTTAAATGAATAAAACAGAAGCACTTCGAGTACAACGTGCAGTGCAAACAAGGCAGAGGCCGTTTCTTCAGGGAAGGAAAGTGAAACAAGTTCTCATCAAGAGATGCGCGATTTTTGCAGAGAATTTCTGTAGTGAAAACGGACCAGACGAAAAGCGTGACTGAAACAAACATCATGTCACACCAGGACTTTTCATGCGAAATAGCTGAGAGGCACAAACGATCTTTTCGTGGAACCAGCGTAAATTTCTGCATCCTGACCATTGTTTCTCATGTTATTCGTTGGCTCATCCCAGACGCCAGCCTGGGGACTCCGTACAGAACTGGTGGGAGCAGCAGTGAGGGGGAGACGGTACTGAAGGCCGCCCTGACTGCCCAGGCGGGACAGGTTCAACTGCTCGGCGTCGCCAGCGCCGGCACGGATGTGCAGCTCTACCACGTGTACAGGAACACAGGCCATTTCAACATCACTGCAAGTACCTCTGAGAAACAATTTTTGGGGTGGATATCGACTACTTCTTGGCCCGACTGTTTTCTGAAGTTCTGACAAGAAAATTCTGCATGATAAGCTGAGTCTTTCATTATTCGTCCACACTGAAGTACGTACGTACGAAAAGCGTCGTTTGTGCCCAAACTGAAGGTTTACTGGACGCACAAACCAGACAGAGGATGTTTTGTTCTTGTCGTTCCCAAGGCCGACTTCAATCATGATGTCTACGAAGTGTTCCTTTTGTCGCAGGTCAATGCGAGCAACGCGATCAACCCGCCGGTGTCGCCGGACACGGACGTGGTGGGGATCGAGATCCAGGAAAAGATCGACGGCGTCGTCATTGACGTGGTGGAACCTACAGAGTTTGGAATCTACGTGAAAAATGGACAGAACGTGATCTTCATAATTCCACCACACCCGGGTAGGGAGCTGCGCTGTGAGTCCAGCCGTTGGTTGGTTGGGGAACTTTTCCTGGTCAAATCTTCGATAGTCACTCAAGTTTGTCGCTGAAAGTCAAATTTCTGGTCTTTTTTCCTGCATTCTAAGAGCCGGTGATCAACAAGCCAAGCACCGGAGATTGAGTGAAGCAACAAGTTTTGCGAAAAACAGGAAAACTTGTTGAAAACACAAACTGGCTGCATGTGTCTTCTCTGCAATACATATTTTATCGCACTCTTTGCGCTGTGCCAACAGCGAAGTGGCTTTTTGGAGCGCAAAGACAGCAAGCGTGACCATAAATATTTGAAATTGTGCAATAAAGCGCAAATCCATTGATCCCAACATCCCGAGTGTACTTGGCAGTCATTGTTACAATTGAAGCATTGACTGGAAAGTGCAAGTACGCGAGTATGTGTGTGCTGCAAAACGTAAAATGAAGACATGGGAGAAAAAGAAAATTGCCCCAACCCGTGCTTGATTTCATCCTGAATTGTCGCATTGCCAACGTTTCCTTTTTGCCCCGTTGTCAGGCGAAACTTCCAATCTCTCGCTTACCCACCATGAAAACTTGAAATATTTGTGCAGGAAACGACGTGACGTACAACTGGCTCTTCAGTGCTGAGCAGCCTGCAGCCACAGTGACCACGAATCGCACCATCACGCATGTCTACCCAGTCAAGGGCGTCAAGGCCATCAACGTGACGGCCTGGAACCTCGTCAGTGAGCAGGTTGGAATCCTCACAGCCACGACACAGTTGCTGCGAGTTCGTCTTTTGCATTGGTTGCCTTTTGTCCTTCGTGTCGTCCACTGTCTCATTGAAGCAAGATCACAACAAACATGCAGAGAGAGTGACAGACCTTCTCAACCAAGCATGCAACCAGGGAATCAACCTGTGGGAATCAGAATCAGAATTTGTCTGTCGGGCTCAGAATTTCTCAGTTTGCTGGCCAGTAGTCCTCGCACCTGGGACCTTCGGGTGGAAGAATCTCTTGAGACTCCGGGGGCCCGAAAAATATCCTTCACAATCATCCAAATATTTGCCACCGATTCGTTTGTTTGGTCCACCGGTGTCGTCGATACATGCCCTTCTCTTTGCAGAGCGCTAACACGAGCCTGTGGGTGCAGGACGAGCTGCAGGGACTGGATGTGGTCAGCGTGCCGCCTGTCGCGACCGTGGGGTCCGTCCACGAGCTCGAGTTCACTTTGGCTGGAGGTAAAACTCCTGACAATTTCGAGAATGCGCGAGTTTGGCATGGACAGGGACATCTCGTGATTTGCATGCAACACCGTTGCGGACACACATTCGTGTTCAACAGCTTTTGTTCACGACAAACAGTTTTTCGCTGACATCATGCCATCGGACATCTGAGAGTTTTAAAACTGGGGTTCTGCTCTTAAGATTTGTCACTGCATCACTTGCAGGTTCCGACTACACGTGTGCGTGGGACTTCGACGACGGCTCCCCCCGGGAGGTCACTGACCCCGGGACCACGCCCCCCGGAGGCGGAGCCACCCGACGTCCACACACGTTCTCCTCCGCGGGCCGCTTCACCGTGTCCGTCTCGTGCGCCAACAACGTCAGTCAAATCAGCGCCAATATCACGGTGCGTTCCCTGACAAAACGAAAATCCAGACAAAACCTTTGAGGTGGGCCATTGCATGCAGCGAAACACTTGCTACCCAGTGATGAGCGTGCATACACACCTTGTTCCCTGAGAGACACAGGGCTGAACTCAAAGCGAAATTTCTCACCAAAAACTCAGCTCCGAGCGGAACGTTTCCACCTAGAGTGTTTGTCTCTTTTCAGATCATCGCTCAGAGGGCGATTTCCGGCATCTCGTTCCCCCGCAAGAACTTCAAGCTGAACCCCGGGCAAATCCAGGTCATCTTCTCGCTGGCGGCCGGAACCGACACATCGTGGAACTTCACGTTGGACGGAGTACTGCGTACTGTTTCGTATGTCGAAGCGAGGCTTGAGGGGTACGTCCAGCTGCAAGAAGTAGCTGATTCGCTGGAGACTGGAGAGAGGTAGGGAACACCAATGAACCGATCTGAGTAACCTTGAGTGCCACATGTGCCGCCACACAAAAACAGAGCAAAGATCTGAGCTGGATAATGATACTCTCAGCAACAGAACTTTGAAGAGTCACTGCATCAACGAGTCGCCAACAAACTCTTGGTTTTGTCATGTTTGATTTCCCGATTTTCAGAAAATATGTAGATTCCAAACAAGGCTGCAGGATGTTTTCGACCAACAGAACTCCTTGTATCATTCGTGTTCCCAGCTGCTTGTCTCTCATACGTATCGCCACCCTGCTTTGGAATCGTTGCAGGCCGGTGGTGCTGTGTGCCTGGAACTTGCTGGGCGCGGTGTGTCACTCGGACGCGCTGCTGCTGGAGGAAACGATCGAGGGGCTGCGCTTCTTCCTCAACGAGATGTTGGTGCCTGGCGTCCCAGGGCCCGGCGGGATCTCGTCCTTCCTCCCTGGCCAGACGACACCGTTCCGCACAATCGTTGACAGGAACGTTCAATACGTGTTCAGTATCTGCATGGATAGAGGTACGTTGCGCGTCACTTTTTCCCGCGGTTATTTTTCTTTGTCTCACAAACAAACGAAGACGAGCATTGATGCACGTGCGTTCAAACATCGTATTTTTTTTCGACCAAGTGACGCAGTGTCCGAACATTGCAATCTGCTCAGGCTCAGGTTTGAACATCTTCATCGACTGGGGCGTCGCTCCTGAATTCATCGTCGCGGACACGGTACAGAACTTCACCTACGGACCGCTCGTCGCTTGGCCCGACCATTGCTTGAACAGCACGTTTACCTACACCACCTCAGGTGCGTGTGTGCGTGTGCGTGTGCGTGCGTGTGCGTGCGTTTGCATGCGTGCGTGTGCGTGTGCCTGTCTGTTTCTTCCCAAAACAAGAGAACTCCACCACATTTCTTGAGATGTCAACACTGTTGAAGTCCTTTTCAGGATTGGACACCACCGTCAACGTGAGCATCACCCAGAGCTTGGAGGAGGGCGTCTCCACAGTGTATTCCGGAGCCGTGCTCAGCGTGTACACCTACAAACCCGTCGTCGAAGATGAACTGACCCTCGTATGTCCACCCGCGCCCTTCGTGGACGGGATCGCTGGCGCAACAGTGAGTTTCCGAACTGGTCTCTGGCGGAACTGGAATCTGTAGGTCAGAACGTTGGGGTGGAGGTCAGTACTCGTATGTGCAGTTCCCCAACGGCTGTGCACAAAGTTTGAGTGAGAAAGTCGACACCGTTTTCTGGCTGTAATAATTGGAGAGTGGGCAGCAAGAGTTGAACAATGTGCAAACAGACGAAAAGATGCCTTCATCAACCCTTGCGCGTGATTTTGCTGTTTTGTTGACGCGGTGCATCGATCGCGTGATCACGGTCAGTGCATGTACCCTGATTTGTTGTCAGGTGTACATTGCTGTCGACCCTGGGGAAGTTTCTCCGTCCGAGGCCCTGGTGAATTACACCTTCGAGAATCCGACCAGCAACCTCACCACCAACACGTACATGGTGCCCTTTACTAGTGAGTCAACTGCATGAGAATCTGTGTGTGTTGGGTCCATAAAAATACAGCCTGAACAGCAAACCCATCATTATGTTACTGGTGTTGTTGGTTCTGTTTGTCCGTCGCCCTGCACACAAGGGGATGGGTCGTTGAGTCGGGTCTTGCCCGTCGCCGCACACTGCGACAAAAAAAGATGTGAATGGCAGACGGGCCTTTTTCCAACTCAATCTGACTAGCACCAGCTTCTTGTTTGACACAGCCATCCCCTGACAGGTGTTGTTTTCAGTGGGAGGGGGAACCATTCAGGATCAATCGTTTGCAGCTGTCTTTTCGAGCAGTGCTTGCACGCCTGTCGGAAGACTTGCGCGATAGAGGTCATTTCTTCATTCCTCGTGTCCTTCTCAGATGACATCAGCTCCATTTTCAGGCCTGCCGGGCGTGGAGAAGTACGCAGTGGAAGGCCAATCTTACTGGAGACCTGGCTTGTTCCACGTTCAGGCGTTTGCGTGGAACGAGGTGGGGTTTGCCCACCTGAACGCGACGTGCGAAATCGCCGTCCCGCCCGTGGGGTTCCGGCTCGAGGTGAGGGTTCAGGAAGCTCACCCGACATTTCGGGATGTCATGGATTTTTTGTGGTCAGATTGAAAGCTTCGTCGTGCGAACCGAACAAGAAGAAACTGCCCTGTGAAACGCATGTCTACTTCATGTGTTCATGTCTAAAGTGTCTCTTGAGCAACTCAACATCCAGCATGGACCTTGACTTTGGGAACAGGCTGAGAAAACCTCGTAACATCTCACCGATTGTTATCGGCAAGTCTGGTGTCACACTAAGTTTTAGTTTTGCTGCAAACAGTGTATTTTGCTCTTCAGGTGAGAGGCCATGCGGTGGTGGGTAGATACTGGAGGTACATCGACGCGTGCCTCTACCTCGACAGTGGAACCAACATCGTCTTGACTTGGAACAGCGGCCAGCCGGGAGACACAACGATAGAACGCAACAGACCTGGTGAGTGCACCTCCAACGAAGAACCAAAGACCAATCAGGCAGACAGTCGTAGTTCGCCTCAGCCGGTTCCCCTGATAGGTGACCAACAAGCATCATCCTTCTTGTTTTGCAATCAGCGTGCCTGTGTTTCATCAAATTGTGCTCAAAATGGTGCAAGAGCCCCCTCTACACGCTCTTCGTTTCCCAGACAACCAGTCGGCGTCTGAACCGACGTGTGAGCGGATCGGCTACAACAGAACGGGGCGTTTTCTTCTCAACGTGACGGCGTCGAACGGCGTCGCGGGCGCCCTCATCGAGTACGTCGTGCTCGCTCAGTTCGGCTTCACCAAACCGGACTTCAACCCGACATCGAACGGCCCAACACGAGCATTTGATCGTGAGTCCTTGCTCGAAAATTACAGACAAAATGATTGAGTGAAAATAAATTTATTAAATCAACAAACAAACAAGTCATCGCAAATTCCACAAACTTACCATTCTCTGGAACTGTCAGTGTGCTGAAAGTTGAACACAAGACGTTTAGGAGCGACCAACCGCTCACATGATGTTCGGCAACAGTCAAGAAATAGGCAGAGCAGACACCAAATTCCGTATTCTCGATGAAATTGTGAACAGAAAAGCTTTTTTTCTGTGTGGATAGCGGTGCAGTTGTGTGTGACGTACACCGGGGACCCGGCCAGCACGCCCGAGGGAAGTGTCACCACGGTCACGCTGGACCCTGGGGACGGGTCCCCGCTCGTGACGCAGCCCCTGGATCTGAGTCAAGGGAACAGGCACTGCATGAGCCACACGTACAGCAGATACTGCTTCAGACACTGCAGGGCGAAATTGTTGGTGCAGAACCACGTGTCTGAAGTAGAGTACAGCGACCTTTCGGTGAGAACAGTTTCCTAGATTTCTGCGAACATTTCTCGTACGTTCCATGCGGGAACAAAACTTCTTTTCCGCATCACCTTGACAAGCCAGACTGAAGGACAACACAAAAAACTTGCCCTGTCTGCACAGGGCCAGGTCAAATCATTCAAATCAGAATGACAAGTGGGTGCCTCCCGAGTCAACGTCAAAAAATGAACAATTTGATCAGCGCAACGGACATTCTCAACAGAGTGGGAGCGTGCCACTGCTGCCGCCCATCCCAGCGGCCGCCGCCCCGGACATCTTCTTCATGGCGCGAGGAGACGCGGCTCCGAAACCGGCGTGGAACGTCGTGGGCGACGCCGTCCTCGCCCGCGACTACCCGGTGCAGGTCATCCTCCCACTTGCGCCAGGTATGTGCGCGCGTTCTCGGTCGTGTAGCTGGTGCGTGAAATTCCTCTCCAGGCGCTGTGAACAGTCACCTGCTTGAAATGGCAACTGAACAATGACAAACGTTTCATTTCGGTCGGACAAGGCGTTACATCCGTTTTATTGGTTTTGCTACAACAGAACCATCCACAACAAGCGTGCGCTTGTTTTGCAGACTCGTTCCCGACACTGTACACCGTCGAGGCTCACACTTCGGGCAACAGCTCCTACTACCGATGCGAGCACACCACCGAGGGCCCGCAGCCCGGAAACAATGCCATCATTGACATGGCCGTGCTGCCAGTGAGAGAAACACGCTTGTTCTGATGTCTTGGTACACGTGTTGCTCCGTCGTTGCCCAACTTGCATCACAGTTTTCATCTGTTCTCACTTCAGGCCGGAGATTGGGACGTGACGATCACAGTGAGCAACCCGATCAGTTCCCAGAGCATCGTGAAGCGCGTGCGCGTCGTTCACACCTTCTACCCCTTCTTCCGGTCGGAGGAAAATTTGGCGCTGCGAGTTTTCAAGAAAGAGCCCTTCACGCTTCTCTTGACGACCACCGGCTGCTCTGGCGATTGCACATCCAGGTTTGGTGGACGAATGTGGTGTGTGTTTGGAGTGTCGCCGGGTCCAAAGAGACAAAATTTCACCCACGTTTACCCAGCACCTGATTGCAACACACAGTCAAGATATTGTTTGTTTCTTCACCGTTTGACTCAAACATTCCAACGTTTTTTCCAACGTTACCAAGAATGTGATTCTGGAAACATTTTCAAAAGCTGACACTCTTCTCTGGACTTGCACGAAGTAATTTTTGACTTCTTGGTCCTTTGCACAACATCCTTCATCCTTTGCCTGCAGTTACCCGACTGAGGGTCATCCGTGTGTACAAGTCGATGTCGAAGCTGATGACTCCACGATGAAGAAGGGCGAGTTGTATTTCTTTGGACTCGAGGCAGACTGCACGGCACAATTCGGCGCAGATAGCGTGGAGAAAGGCCAGGTGGCCGCACTGAGCGGCATCCCACTGAGCGTCACCCACACGTTCCGCAAGGCCGGCACCAGAAACGTGCAGCTGACTGGTGAGATCACTCACTCACTCACTCACTCACTCACTCACTCACTCACTCACTCACTCACTCACTCACTCACTCACTCACTCACTCACTCACTCACTCACTCACTCACTCACTC
>JAAUXT010016654.1_pt1 | contig 23756 bp, 25 predicted proteins | sample 7278171 | NCBI WGS metagenome assembly JAAUXT01 (sample SAMN14350112, study PRJNA611818) | marine sediment metagenome | isolation source: surface marine sediment (1.8m) | place: French Polynesia: Moorea | collected 2018-08
ATTCTCTTCACCTTGCTTATGTACAATAAAGAAATCCTAATTCTATCCATAAATAACACCAACTGAAAATATCCTGAAATTATGGTCACTTCCACGCATTCATCAACTGCGAACGTTTCTATGGACCACACGCTTTTTAGGTGTAGCCTTCTTGTTCTATTTGTTGAGGGACATGAAGCCTGAGACGGATTGAATGCAACAAGCAGGTGTTGCATGAATCTTCATGCGTGTCTGAAGCACGTCGCACGATTGAGTGTACAAATCAAGGTTTCACACACACGCACACGCACACGCACGCACACACACACACACACACACACACACACACACACACATTCACACCCTAGCTTGTGCAAGTGAATGAGTGTGAGAACCCTGTGGGAATCCAGTCGGAATCTGAAAATATCGTTCAAACCCAGCATGCAGGCGTGATTCACGAGACGACAGAATTCAGTCAGGGAACCCGTTTTTGTGAGCACAATGTGATAAATCTTTAAATTCTGAACTGAACCCGGAAACAAATCTTAGATTCGACAACCCAGTGCCTGTCTGTCCAGAAAATTATCAGAGGACAGACAGTGCCGCTCTGAAAGGCGTTTTGTTGGACAGGTGCGCAGACACTTGATTATAATTGAGACTTGGGGAAGCCAAAGTTTCAAGATCTTGATCTCTGGTTCAAACATCACACTGTTGGTGATAAAAACACACAGCGTCATAGTTATGAGGCTTCATGATTTTTGAAAGATCATTTGATAAGTCTTTGTCAAAATGTGAGGTCAAGCTTTGGAGGGATTGTCTACATTGTTGCCAATTTGAAGACAATTTTTGCCATCTCTAAACACAGTTCCGCCTTTGGTCTTTTGCTGACGAAATTCTGCAAAATCTTTCGCATTTCATCCAGCGTTTCGTTCATCACGCAAGCATTCATGCCGTCGTGTACCGACTGCAGTTCGTGAACAAAAACGTGCTGAAGTTCGGAGCAGCCAGTATGGATAACGAAACAAAACCGTTGCTTGGAGACAGTGGAAGACACAGTTTGTATACAGACTCGTCACTGGACCCCCCTGGTGTGGTGAAAGCAAAAGAAGAAAAACATGGAGTATCTTTTGAGAAACACATTACACTCCTGGGTGCTGTGGGAATCCTTACAGGTTTGTGAATCATTTTGTTCCTTATGTTTGTGTGTCACAGGATAGAATGAAGATCTCCGTACTTCTCCCCATGCAGGTTTTTGAATAAAATATGAGTCGCATGGTCGGGACAAAATTGCAGGTAATTTTGCAAAAATTTCTGCAAGCTGCTTTCTCTATAATGGCAGTTTTGTGTTTTTCTTGCACAGAAAAAGTGACACGCTTGCATTACCTTTTTGAGGTTTGATGTCGACTGCGTGCACGTGCGCACACGCACACGCACGCGCACGCACACACACGCACACACACACACACACACACACACACACACACACACACACAATCAAAAATACAAACATACGAGCGGATGTATTACACTGTACCGGATCACTTGCAAACGTGCGCACAAATGCGTGTTTTTATTTTGCATCCAGCCAATGTGGTGGGATCTGGAGTTTTTCTCACCCCTGTCGGTGTGGTTCAGAACGTCGGATCTGTCGGTGCGACCCTTCTGCTGTGGGCAATTATGGGACTCTATACACTGGGACAGGCTCTGTGCTACGCAGAACTCGGTTCCGTCATACCAAAAACAGGAGGCGACTACACTTACATTTATGAGATTCTGGGACCCATTCCTGGATTTCTTGCTGTGTGGGGACATGTGTTTGTCTGTGTCACAACGGCTGATGCAGCGCTTGGGCTGACTGCATCTCTCTACATTCTGGAACCATTTGGACTGCAATGTAATGCTGCTACTCTTACAATATTCTCAGCGCTTATAATAGGTAAGCTTTTTACACCTCAAGTACTCTCGAATCACACAAACGCGATAACAGCTGTGATCGATTCATCTGAGAAAAGAAGTGTTGCAATCAAATCCAATTGGCAACTGTTTCAAAACCTTTGTGGACGCAGAAATGGTGAAGACCACTTTGTGCTGAATCAAACCAGATTCATCACTCGATTGTCTTCATTTGAGACTTTTCATTCGCCTAAAAATCATTTGCGTCTGATTCTGTTCGCATGCAGTCACATTTTCCGCCGTCAACGTGAGAAGCGCCACGATCGGTGTGAAGCTGGGCGTGCTGTTTGCCGCAGCCAAACTGGCGGCTCTTGGCTTCGTCATCGTAGTCGGAATCTGGTTCGCTTTCAAGGGGAACCTTGAGAACTTCCAGGACCCCTGGGCCAACATGGCCACTTCTCCCGGGCCAATAGCGATTGCCACCATCGACGCATATTTTGCGTACACTGGATGGTAAGTTGCTTGGTACACAAATTAACGAAACAATTCCGAGTTGAAACCATCCAGACGAAGGTCCGTGAGCTGGCACCCTTTCGGACACAGTTCAAAAAGAATTGCTTGTGAATAAACCCTGCGAAAGCACTTTTTCCTTTCCTGCATTTTCAGGGAATGCATAAACAACTTGCCTGAAGAGATGATTAACCCACAGAGGTGAGAAACAAGAGATGACAAAACCACATTTTACAACGTGAGGACGACTCCGACATCTCTCCATGACATTCAATGGAAGATAATTTTGCACGCTGATTGCTGTCACTTCAGAGATTTACCACTGGCGGCCTTCATATCACTGCTGCTGATTGCCGCTGTCTACACACTGACCAACCTCGCCTATTTCACTGCCCTGTCGCCTGCAGAAATGGTGCAGTCAAATGCAGTTGCGCTGGTCAGTTACCTTTGTGATGCACCCACTTCCATGCACGCTCACGAAAAAAAGACCCGGCATGCAGTTCCTGGTATCCAAAACTCACACTGCCAAAGTTGGGATCCAAAGTCTTCCTGGGCTGTGTTTGGGACAGGCATGGCCTGATAACCACTCCCAAAGCCCATGCAGTGGTCATCAAAGATAATACAACAGCAGTTGCTGGTCACAATGGCTTCTGAAAACTTAACAGTGGTGGTTGCCTCTCTGAATGGCTGTGTTTTTGGTTGCCACCAATGCATCTCAATGCTACTGAGGCACAAAGGACTCTGTCTGCATGGTAGTTGAGTGGTGTTTTGAGTGGTGTCGATCTACAGGTGTGACAGGCAGCTTAGCAATACCATTTATCAACTTTGCATGGGCCATTCTGACCAAGTTTCTTCATGGAAAGGCCAACTTGGAAAGCAACAGAGTACAAAGTAAAACAGTTTCTGCATGTGTGAAATTAGTTTTGGTCTCAACCAGTCGTCATCAGGCGTGATGGCTGACAAAAATTTGGCAGTTCACCGACACCCTGATAGTTGCCCAGGGAACATCAGGGGTGACAGCTGCACGCAGTATTTTTTTGGTGATGGTCACCCCTCCTGTCGTTGCTCGACAGCTTTGAGGTAGTCACCGTGCACATAGTTGCAGTGCGCCTGTGTCCGAAACCGTGCTTTCTTGTTTCCTCTTCAAACGAAAGCTGAGATTCTTTGTTCTTTGAAACAAATCCACAAACACTGACTTCCCAACGATTCAAAACATGATGTCACACGAACGTTTCTGTCGTGCCAAGAAAACCCAGGCAAATTTCTTGTGTTTCGTCAAGCAGACATTCATGAACAAGACGTTGGGCAGCTCGGCGGGGATCGTACTGTCCATCGCCGTCGCCGTCGCCTGCATCGGAACCATCAACTCCTCCATGCTCGGCGACACTCGGTCAGTGATCGCCTTCTCATGTCCACTGTCACCCCTTGAATTTGCTCTTAGAAAACTTCTGACGGGAATTTTCGGATTCCCTTGTGCATCGAACCCCTCACTGTGACAATTGTTCTCCGACCGAGACGAAAGAAAGTGCCACCCCAACTCTTCTTTTGACACTCAGGTACCTGTTTGCGGCAGGACGGCACAAACAAATGCCACGAATTTGCTCTATGATTCACATTTCCTACTACACGCCAGTTCACGCCATTGTTCTCACCGTGAGTTGGAGAAAACGGTTTTGACCAAGGAAAACAAAATTTTGACAATTAAAACAACATAAGAACGTGTTCCAGACAGGAAATGCTTCCTTTTGTGACGGCATCTTTTCACACGCGTTGTTCGCTGTGAACAAGGACAAACACAAGTCTGGTTCTTCCTTACTTCTTTACGACTTGCTGGTTTCTAAATAGTCCAATGTGACATGCCAGAAATCATTTTTCTTCCAGACCATCGCTGCTCTCTTGTACAACATGATCCCCGACATCAACCAGCTAGTCATTTACAGTACCTTGGCAGTTCAGCTCAAAATATTGATGGCCATGACAGCATTCTTCTACCTCAGGTGGAAACAACCTGATCTACACAGACCTCTCAAGGTACCTGTGCCTCAGAGTCTTTTCTGCTCGACTGTCAATGTGACGCACGCCATTGAGTTTCAAATGACTGAATTTGGCAGCAGCAGCAGCCTCTCGAATTCCCGGTATGCTTGCATCTTTTCAGGCGAACCTTCCTTTGGTTGTCATAATCTACATCGTCATGTGGGTTCTGATCGGGTTCAGCGTCTACGAGGATCCAGTGACAATTGGAATCGGACTCGGTCTCTTCCTGCTTGGAGCTCCCGTCTACTTCTTCTTCATGCGCCTCAGCAAAACACGCACTATGAAGCGAGTGATGGGTGAGTATCGCTCAAGGAAAGCCGCGGTCCATCCAGAAGGAAACTCTTCCGTTTCCAACAAAATCTTTCTTTCTGTCGGTGCACGCATGCTTGCTTGAAACAAAGTCACCAACAGATGGCTTTCTTTTTCTGCTCTCAGATTCCGTGACAATCTGGACTCAACGGTTGACCCTCGTGGTTCCAGAAGACGAGCAGGACGACTGAGGGAATTCGTTGATGGTTCTTTTTCAACATGTGTGACATTCATGTTGTGTGTGAAATAAACAGCATTTTAAAATAAAAATTTCATGATGCTCTTCCTGGTAGATATAAAAATCGAATGCAAAGCAGTTTTGGCAAAATATCCAAACGGACATGGTGTTTCCACACCAAATCTGAGCATGACTACAATTTGATTCCACGTGCGAAAATTTCACCAAAAAGAATCGAGTTCCAACATTTTGAACCACTTCGTCGGTGCAAGTGCAAACCTCTCTGTGGACGGGAAGGTTCATCGTCGTGCGTGAGTCAGGGTACGAAGGTTGGTTGTGCATGCACAGAACTGGCCTGATCTTGACTGATGTCCGAAAACGGATCACGAACATGCATGCTGTGGACCTTGCATGGAATTGTCATGCTAATCTATCTAGGACAGCGTAGATCTACAATTTTAACGACTTGATCTTACAAATCAAAACATGGACATCATGCGTTGTTCCGAGTGAGCCAAACACATTTCAACACCCATGGATGAGCTTCACTTGAGTGAGAATCAGCCTTTGCTTGCGACGAAAGAGGCCAGCGGAGAAGATGGAGCCAGCAACAAAGTGCGGTTGAAGCGACACATCACCTTGTTGGGAGCGTGCGGAACTCTGATCGGTGAGATCTGTTGCCGTGGACATGACCTTTCAACAGCATGTTCACGAAGGCAATACTCGTATTGTTGAACTCCTTGCATAAAGTGCTAAAGTGTTCACGATCGCCTGTCTTCAATCACATCTGCGCAAAAACGCTCTCCCTACAGTTTCATTGCTTCAGAATGAAAACTGCTTCACCCTGTACAATACTTTTTGCTTGTTTTGGCTAATTTCAGCAAATGTTGTGGGATCTGGCATTTTCGTGTCTCCCGTCGGAGTTCTGCAGAACATGGGTTCAGTTGGCGCCACTCTGATCCTCTGGCCGGTCATGGGACTCTATACTCTGGGGCAGGCTCTGTGCTACGCAGAGCTCGGAGCTGTGCTGCCTAAAGCTGGCGGCGACTACACCTACATCTACGAGATTCTCGGGGAAGTTCCTGGGTTCCTGGCGGTTTACGCGCACATTTTCCTGGCTGTTACCTCAGCCGTGGGAGCCATCACGTTGACTGCGGCTGTGTACATATTCCAGCCATTTGGACTCGACTGCCATCGGAGCCTTGTCGTGCCAACTGGGGCGTTTATCCTTGGTCAGTCGTCATAAGAAAGTTCCGTCAATTGAAGCGTCAGCACGTATACCAGGCACTCAAATTAGTTTGTTCTTCTTCGTTACAGTCACATTTGCCACGATCAATATCACCAACATCCGCTTTGGAGCAAAGTTGGGCATTGTATTCGCCTTCGGAAAGTTGATTGCTTTGCTGGCGATCATCGTGACGGGCTTGGTGTATATGGGCTTCGGACACACTGAAAACTTCAGTGACCCCTGGAAAAATACAATCACAGATCCTGGCAAAGTGGCAACGGCCACGCTCAACGCGTACTTTGCTTACAAAGGATGGTGAGGTCTCTTCGAGAGAGTCACTCTTTGGAAGTTTGTCTGTCCGGCGAGTTTGTGGCTGAAGAAACGACAGTACGAGCAAATATTCAGTGCCTGAGCAGCTTCTTCGCCGCTTTCTTCTTTCAGGGAATGCATCAACACTCTACCAGAAGAGATGATCAACCCAAAAAGGTCAGACAGATTCTTGGAAAACGGGTGAAAACAAGTGCTGTGCCGCAAGACATCCACTGCACCTTGCATGCATGGGACAAACAATTTTCACAAACAGGGTCGGGGGTCAGCAGTTTCTTTCCGCATTCTGACAAAAACTTTTCTCCAGAGTCCAAACGTTTTTAAAACTGAGGGTGCGGTGTTGTCAACCGAATAGATCTATTATTGGGATGTTCCCGCAGGAGTCTGTGGCACAAACTTATATACTTGGTTTGTTGCAGAGATCTGTTCCTCGCTGCTATCATTGCATTGCTCACAATTTCTGCAGTTTACACGATGACAAACATCGCCTATTTCACGGCTCTATCACCCACCCAGCTTCTCGAGAGTCCAGCTGTTGCCTTGGTGAGCAAAAAAGTAACCATGCATGCACTGTAAAATCTGGACTTGCTGCAAACGGCAAGCACTCTCAGATCCAACAGCAGAACTAGCTCCCAAATTGTCCTCAGTCGCGCCCGCAGTGACTTTGTGAGGTGACATGCAGTTGTAATACTGCGATTTCTTTTCAAAATGTAGACATTTATGGAGGAGATCTTGGGGCAACCTGCTGGTATCCTCATTTCTGTGGCGGTGGCGTTCTCGTGCATTGGAACCATAAATGCTGCTTTGGCGAGTGAAACCAGGTCTGCTTGACACAAGTTCCCACTGCACGATGGCCACAGTCAATTTTTGTCGATATTCTCTGAAGGTTCATTTCCACAGAGTGCATCCGTGTGGTTCTTCCACGACTAATTTTTATTCCAGGTACTTGTTTGCTGCTGGAAGGAACAAACACATGCCCAGATTTTTCTGCATGTTGCACGTCCGTTTTTTCACTCCACTTCATGCCATCTCTGTCACAGTAAGATTTTCGCGACGCATCATTGCAATTGGCATGCTCTGCTGCATGGAACCTGGAATTCATAATTTTCTCCTTTTCGAACAGGCGGGCGCTGCGATCGTCTACAGTTTGATTCCCAACATCCAGTCGCTGATCGCGTACAGTTCACTCGCCGTGCAACTCAAAATACTCCTCGCCATGACAGCGTTCTTCTATCTCAGATGGAAAGAACCTCATCTGGAAAGACCTGTGAAGGTGCGAAGTCATCTTGGTTGGTGGACTGCTGTGGTAAAATCCGTGCAAACACACAGAGTTCGCAAAGGAACCGCACAGAACTGACCACGAAAAACTTCACAAGATGGTACAGCACAAAAACAAACGTGTGTCACTAAAACACGCAGCTTCACTTTGTTGCAGGTGAACGCCGTGATGGTGGCCTTTATCTACCTCTTGATGCTGGTGCTGGTCGGGTTCAGCATCTACCAAGACCCAGTGACGCTGGGCATCGGACTCACTCTCTTCCTCGCTGGCGTCCCGCTCTATTATGTCATCTCCTTCTTGCGTCGACTCCAGTTCGTCGCTTCTTTCATGGGTGAGTTCTGAACTCAATGTTCTCCCAAGCGCGTCTCGAAGAAACGGCGCAACACGTGTGTATCCTGAACCTGCTACTGGTTCTGAAATCTCGGAAGTGCGTCTCGTAAACTTTGAAATCTGCAATTCAACATTTGCCTGAAGCACACCGAAGTGCAGTATTTGCTGACGAACGACAGTTTCTCTTTGCAAAGCGTGTGACAGGAATATTTTGACCCCAAGACCGCTCCACTGAAACTGGTGCACTGTGCTTTGCTGTGTACTGCAAATGTTTCCTTTGCACAGATTGGCTCACAACAGGAATCCAACTCTTGACTCAAGTAGCGCCGGAAAGCCACCTCCACAGAAACACCTGAGCGCACGCCAAGAAGATGCCAGGCGCATCAAGTACAACCTCTTCTGAAATCCAATGTACATTGTGTCGAACAAGGATATGAGCAATAAACCTCTTCAACATGTCAGTGTGTGATGAGGGACAAATCAGCGAATTGAAACCTTCGCAACCGCGCCGGTGTCCGTTGAGACATCCTCACGCTGAACGGTGACGGCCTCCCACAACTACGTCAACGGTGATCCTTGGTTCAACGACATGACGCGCAGCTGACTGTGACATCGTGCGCGGGTTTTTGGACTTTTCTTTCAGGTGCGCCTGAACGTCCCAATTCGGGGTTTCTCAGATTTCCACTTTCAGAGATTTTGGGGTGACAGACCAAGGCTGGTTGCGCATAGACTATACGCTGAATGGCTCCAAAACCATTGGCGTGTGACACCTTATCAGATGCTGTTTTTGTACAGGACCCAATGGAGGTGCATCGTATGACGCATAGGTCCAGAATGGCGTGTAACGCCGAAATGGCGTCGTACGAGGCGCAGTGTGCGACACCCCTAAAACTGCACACAACAATGAGAAAATGACTACTTGTGGCTGATCCACATAACTGATAACTACGTAGATCTACTCACGATCTGAAAATGATTGCAATCGCAATGCTTTGAGATAAGTACAAAGTGCTGCAGCACCAATCGGACGGTGACTGATCAAGTGTGCAACTCATCAAAGAAGCATCATTGAGATTTGAACCCTCACCACTGACGTCCGTCTCACACACGGCGACCGAAATCTCACGTGGGACAAGACCGCGTGTGCCAAACGCAACGGCGAATCTACAGAATGGAACTTCGTGCAAATATCAACACAAGAGGGAAATGTCACTGAAACACGTTCTCATGGATGTGAAAACAAGTCAAGAGTCTACGACTGCATGACAAGTGGAAGCTTCCTCCACAATGCAGAACCTGTCGCAGCAGGAGCCCCTTCTCAAGGGGCCCATCCGGAGGCAGAAGTACACGAGCGCGCCCGCGCTCTTGGAAACTGCTCCCCAGGAACCAGACGTGAAACTCACGAAACACATGACGCTGTTTGACGCCATAGGAATCATTATCGGTGAGCTCAACTCAGAAATTCAAGTAAAATGAAAGGCTTTAACTTTCATCACGGTCAGAGAGGAGTTCAAGTCAGTGTGAGTGTCTTTCTTTCAGCTAATGTCATTGGATCTGGCATCTTCCTGTCCCCCGTGGGTGTCCTGCAGAACATGGGTTCTGTCGGCAGCACCCTCGTCATGTGGGCCGTGATGGGCATCTTCTGCCTGGTGCAGGCTCTCTGCTACACTGAACTGGCCTCTGTCATCCCAAAGACAGGGGGAGACTACACCTACATTCACCAGATACTCGGAGAGCTGCCCGCCTTCGTCGCTGTCTGGGGACAGATATTCTTGGTGGTGGCCACCTCGAATGCGGCAATCGCTTTGACGGCTTCGGTCTATCTATGGCAGCCTTTCGGGATCGACTGTAACGGTTCCATCGTTTCCTGCACAGCAATTGTTATCATCTGTAAGTTCATGCCCTGCATAAAATGGAGCCATCAGCCACGAAATGTGTGAATCATTCACAACAATTGCAAAACCCTGTTCTCGCGCGAGAACAAACTCGCAGACTGAGCTCAATCCTGTGACAGCGGCTTCTGGCTGAACAGTTCATATTTGGCCTGTGGGCAGTTTTCCTCCAAGAAACATACTCTGCAGCCCACACCAAGCGGTGTTCAAGTGTTTTGAGGAGATCTCCGCACACAAATTATTCCTGCAGACAAAACCACCCACTTGCCTTTTTTAGCCCGCGCGTCCCTGCGTTCCTGTGTGGAATCCTTCATCCGTTCCTGTCTTCCAGGTTTGTACGCCGTTCTCAACTGCAGAAGCACAAAGCTTGGAACAAGGATGGGAATCGTGTTTTCTACATCAAAACTGATCGCTCTGGTGTTCATCATCATCACTGGAGCTGGATACATGTTTTTTGGCCACACAGAAAACTTCATCTCGCCTTGGGAAAACTCCAGCACAAGTCCAGGACAAGTTGCCCTCGGAGCAGTCAACGCCTACTTTGCGTACAAGGGTTGGTAAGTTTGCATTTTTCATTCGTTTGAACAACGTTACCAACCCATCGTTTGTACGGCTCTTGCCACTCGCCTATTTCAGGGAAGGCGTCAATAATTTGCCTGAAGAAATGTTGAATCCACAAAGGTACACCTTCATTGTTTCCACGCGCCATGTTCTCCAACTCTTGAAACTCAGACACCATATGTTCCGCGTGCGATTCAGTGAAGTTGATGGCGTCTGACCAGTTGCGTTCTCTGCTCACTCCAGAGATTTGCCTATCGCAGTGGTCGTCGCCCTGCTAACAATAACTGCGGTCTACACGCTCACGAACATCGCCTACTTCTCCGCCCTGTCTCCGACCGCGCTTCTGCAGTCCCCCGCAGTAGCCCTGGTACATCTCGTTTCTGTCTTTTCGCGCCCGGGGTTCATTTTCACAGTTCCAACTGATCTGACCCACACTATGTTTGCCAGTCATTCATAGAAGCAGTGTTGGGGGCCCCGTCTGGAGTTCTGATATCCATCGCTGTGGCCATGTCCTGCATGGGGACTATCAATGGCTCCATGATTAGCGATACCAGGTGAGGCATACGATGTCGGCCCATCCGTGTATTTCTGTTCAAATCTTTCACAAACGAAAATATACCGGTACAATTTTACATCAATTGCAGATACCTGTTTGCAGCAGGCAGGAACCACCAGGTGCCTCGACTGTGTTCAATGATCCACATTCAGAACTTGACACCAATCATCGCCATCCTGGTGATGGTAAATATCCCATCCACGAACTCACGTCAAGAGATCAATCATAGCGCGAGCCCTGGTTCCCGCGCGAGCCCTGGTTCCCGTGACTCAACACCTTCCATGTTCCAGGGACCTGGCGTGGGCATTGGTGCAAGACACCCCCTGCAGACAGATTCGGTCCAGGGGTGGGGCCTGCCCTAGTCTTGAGAGTAGGACCCGTCTGAAGGTGGCGGGGCACAACGGACACTAAACTGGCACCTCCCCCACGCCCCGCCCAAGGGACGAGCTATCCAAACACAAGACACCACAGAACACTACAACAATCAGCGCGCGACCCAAAAATCGAGATCACGCACTTGGTCAATATAACACAGACGTTTCGAACAGGCGCAACCTGCATTTCTCATTTTTTGCAGGCAGCCGTGTCTATCTGCTACAGCTTGGTGCCCAGCATCCAGCTGCTGACAAACTACAGTTCCTTGGCTGTACAACTCAAAATACTCCTCTGTATGACTGCATACTTTTGGTTTCGCTGGAAGGAACCCAACCTACACAGACCAATGAAGGTAAGTGGCAAAGCCAAGCCAGTAGTTTCACATCCCAATCTCGACACGGTACGATTATTTGCCGCACATTTTGGTTCACCACAGATGAACGTGCACATCGCCGCTGTGGTGTACATCTTCATGGTCGCACTGATCGGCTTCAGCGTCTACGCAGATCCAATCAACCTCGGCATTGGTCTTGCACTGTTTCTCGCTGGAATTCCAATCTATTACGCAACAAAATACCTCAAAAGCAAGAACAAAATCATCAAACTTATGAGTAAGTGTTGCCCTGAACTTTCTGCTGATAGCGAGAGACAAATCAATCATGCATAGCCCGATGAACACACAAGCAAAAGACCAAGCAGCTTTCTCTACCTTCAGATCGGGTGACAATGAACGTGCAGTTACTCACACTGGTTGTGCCCGAGACAAATCTGGAGACCGACAGCGAGGACGAAATCGTCAAGCCACCGTACCACCTTCTCAAGAAATGAAGATGTCACTTCCAGACAATTCGCCGGCGGCCTGAAGTCAGATAAACACCGACCGCGCACAACTCCAGAAAAGCAAATTTACGTTTGTTGGCCAGCTTGGACCGCGGGTGAAGTTTCAAATGATATGATGAGTGATTTACTTTTCTTGAAAAACTATTTTATTGATATATCTGAATAAATGAACACAGTGCGACAAATGTTCCCACGAACAGGTTTATCTTTTTGCAAAAACAGAAAAACGAACAGTGTTACCGACAGCGTAGCTGCACCGCGTCACATCTCTGTACAGTTGCAATCCGTCCTCAACGTGAGAACCAAAGCTACCCTCCTTTCCTGTGCACAGCAGTTCTTCCCATTCGTGACATCCGGCAGCTGTGACAAACACAACCAAAGAGCAAATGCAATACAAACACATTTGCTCGGACTCCGAACAGAAGGTAAACTCCACAAGTTTCAGCAGAAAAACTACGAAAGGTGTCTCAAAAACACAAAAAGAAATTCTCCGAAGAAAAGAAAATACTGCGCGTTGAACAAAGGCACGCCGCCAAGAGTCACTCTGAGTGTCACAGTCCACACATGACATGTACACGAGTCCCACACATGTGATGCCACAAGAACTGGAACCCGTGTTGTGATACACTCAAAATACATTCCCTTTGGAAGGGGTCCCACACAAGAAACACAAAAACTGGGGTCCACACAAGACACAGCCATACATGATTCCTACCACTTGCCAGATGCACCCACACATGAACACGGCAACATGTACCAGGTCCCACACCCTACAACGATGCAATGACGAAAACGAGGCAATATGTACTGGGACCAATTTACGAGACAGAAGCAGTGCACTCATGACACACCCTTACATGATACGTGCCATGTTTGCAGCAATAGGTTCCAGGACCCACACAGGACACCCACACATGACACACCTTTATCTGCACACGGCCAAGAATTGGCCATCTGAACCGTCTACAAAGTGTTCTTTGTCCGGACTTTGCTCCAGTTTTACACCTGGCACCTGACGGGTTACATTGTATCCACTTCTTTTCTTAAAAAAAGTTCCTAAACTCTGTAGTTTTTTGCTTAAACATGGTGGAGGTCACCAACTCTAACAACTTCCAAAGTGCCTGAAATTTTCGAGGAGAACATGCCACACCTTCCCAAATATTCCAAAATTTTCGTCCCTGCTGGACAATCACCCTGTCCAAACTTTTGTTGGTCCCAGAAAAAAGTTTGTGCACAACGACCCCACCCCACCCAACACAAAGTGCACACACACACACACACACACGTACACACACACACACACGAGGCAAGAGAAGACACCACTATACAAAGTTCTGGAGAAGTTTTTGACACTGAACAAGAAGTAGGAATCACATTGAACCACGGCTGAAAGTCCAGACCAATACACTCAAGGGGTTAGCAGACACCAGTAACTTTGGGGTCCTTCAACATTTTCCAAGCAGAGACAAAAGAGTACCAGCCTCGAACTCTGTGGGCAGCTTCCAAAAGCTCCAAACTTTCAAGACCTTGAACTGTGTTCATCTTGAGGCATCAACCTCTCTTGTACATAGCCACGCTTCAACCTTTCGTACATTGCCCAGGGCCTTCTAGGGTCTCACTTGAAACGAACTGCAGCAATGTGCCATGGGGGCAGCAACTATCAAATGGTTGTGAGCCTTGAAAATTCAAACTTTTTTCACAAGGTTCGTCTTGGACGATTGCCCTGCCCCCCCCCCCCCCGATTTTTCCAAAAATTGGCCAAAAGTGTGCTCTAACTGAACAAATCCTGTGATGTTCGCGATTTGTTGACTTTGTGGGAACCCTGCCTGCTTGGTACAGGTGCATTTCGGATAATTCGAACCTCCATAATTCGAGTTTTACATAGTTCGACTTTTTTTCTGAACAGGTTTGGATTTGTGTGTGTTGTTAATGGGTTTCATAATTCGACTTTTTCATCGGCATAAAAGGGTAGTTCGAATTGTCCGAAATGAACCTGTAGTCCCAAGAATTAGAAGAGTTCTGAAGCCGAAACTGAAGTCTGGTTTAAGTTTTGACACGACTGCATGAGAGTAATGTACAGTATCTGAAATGAGTCCGCTCGCTCAAAGGCAACACGAAAAAAAACCCTACAACGCACACCCTTATTTTATCTTCTGCGATATGCACGTACTCCCCCCCCTAAGCATCACACACAGATTTGTGGCGTGTTGCGCACGTCGGCGGCACACCATCTGCACCAACTAAAGTTCGGTGGCTGTGCCTGGTTCGCTACATCAGATTTACCACGCATGACAGCCACCTGACCGCAAGAATAGCGACCAAATACACAGTCCCAATGCTGCACACATCGCTTGCGCAGTCAATGTCTATGAGTCTTTCTCATTAATCAAGGGGGATGATATCAGAGGTGCTTGAGCTGGGGGACGACTGTGCGGTGTAGAGGATGTCCAGGTGAGCACGTGAGAGGCTGGGCAGCGGCGGCGTCACGCGTCCACCCCCGCTGCTCGTCGAGTCGAGCGCGCTCGTGGACGGCAGGTACTCGCTGTTCGACGATGTGTCGAACAAGGTGGTCGGCAAGTCGGTGTCCGAGAAGGAAGAGTTGCGGGTCGCGGAGGCAGTGGGAGAGGCCCGCCCAGTGTCGTCCGCCCTCCTCCCGGACGGGGACGTAGCACTCGTGGCCTGCCAATTATCGACAAACAAAAACGTTTTTGTTTTCTTCGGATCAGGGACACTCGGAAGTTGCAGCGTTTTGTTTGCTTTTTGGAGACAGATGAAAACTTGTTGGAAGTTCAGAAACAAGAAAACCGACACTTACACTTTCCACACTCTCGTTCAAAAGTGAGCTAATCATCGACTCTGGAACTGCAACAAAAAGAACAGTCAGGAACAAAGGAATGTGCGTCCATCTGTTCAGCAAAACCTGAACCACATCAACACAGAAGTGGGATCTCGACTTGTCTGAAGACACAAACCACCACAAACATTCGAAACCGAAATGTTCAAACAAAACTGTTCACCAAAAAAGTAGATCTACCCGCACACTCAAAAAGCAATTTCCCATTTTTTTCAGCCACGCACCAAACATGCAAATGTCCCGGGAAAATCAATCAGCGCCTCTCGTCGACCAGCACGCAAAACGCGTGGGAAGCAAAATAATTCTCAAATGCCTGTCATATCGATCAGCTTCGACTTGGAAGCAATTCGTCTGCTCTTTCTCAAACAACCGGAACACATTGTGAGGTCCGTTTCCGTTTGACACGAAACTCTTTCACCACTGCAAACACACGGATGACAACACACACGGTTACGAATTCAGTATCACCAGGACTTCGGTTCGAACACGTGAAACGAGGAACAGGCCCGATGTGCAACAACGTGCATCCACTGTGTTCACTTGCCCCTTTCTTGACGTCGTTCCCAAGTCGCGGCCACGCACTTTCGGGATCATTGATTCAAATGTTCAAGAGAAACAAAAACTCTTCTAGATTTCCGCGCAATCAACTGAACACAACAGGAAAAGCTAGCCATTGGAACCTGACGAGGTGTTCCGTTCCTTTTTGTTGAGTGGTTTGGTCTCACTCTTTGGCACACACAAGGAGGTGCAACTTACTGGTGATGTCCATTGTATCGTCATCCACAGAGTGGATCGGATCAGGCGGTGGCACCCGCGGCGAGCGGCGCAGAACCGGGGAACCGTCCAAGGTGTCATCCTCGTCACTGAAACCCAGAAACGCGCAGTTAAGACATTCCGTCCTGACCTGTTCACTCAATTCGCTGTTCGAGAGAAAGCGCTCGATCGGCTTGGGAAGTGTGCACTTCTTGAGGTTCGTTCGCTCATATGTTCGTTCGCTCAAACGCCGTTTGGTCAAAGCTTCGTGGTTGGACAGGCAGCCTCACCTCAGATTTTTTGTGACTCCAAAGCAGCTCAAGAAGCTCCGAACACAATGACACAACAGGCAGACGAGTACTGCACATTACAAACGCGCGTCAAAAATAGTTAAACTTCGAACGCTTGAAGGGACAAATCACATGAGCATGTTTTCACATTTTGTGCACACAAGTCAACCAAGTCCGCAGCTAAAATATGTGCTTTTCTGGAAACAAGCGACACCAACTGGTTTTGACATTTTGTGGCGAAACAATGGAACCTGATGAGAAATTGGTAAGCCCCGAACAGGAAGGCCAAACATGCTCTCTGTGAATCCTGTCCCTAAGTGAGGAGACAAGAGACAAAACAATTGGATTCTTGTTTTGAGATAATTTATAATTTATTTATGGTACACCATATAATACAATTCAACAAGCAACAACATACCACAGACTTGTGTGGTAATGATACTTTGTTCAAAATCTTTTTGGTTCCTTCACACTCACGCCAATGCGGTCTGCATTTTCGTGTGCTTGTGGTATCACAATAATGACTGCATGTCGGATTGGTACAGAGGAATTTTGATCAGTTAAGACCCGTTTCATCAGGTTCGTAGTTCGCACTCGAGAGCACATATTTTAGCCACACCACCAACAAAACAAACAGAAAAAAAAGAGCGAGAGAGAGAAAATAAAAAAAGAAGAAAAAACAGGGATGTAATGTTCCTGAACCCTGCCAACATTACAACAAGGTCCTGTTGGGTCCGCGAAAGCTTATGACTACACCTATAAATACTGTCTCTGCTGTCTCTCCCCGTGGACCTTCCAAACACGTTGAGAACAAACAATCCACACCGCGGAATATCTTGTTCGGACTCAAAATGCAACAAAACATTGTTCAGTTGTTGCCCAATGTGGATGCAAAACTCCTGAATGCTTTCGCACACAATAGCAGATACGATAAGCACAGCGTGAAGTAAGGCACCTTTTCCATGTCCCACTTTCTCCCCTCGTGCGCAGTGCTAAATTTACAAACCGAAAGGTCTCGTGGCTTGGAAGGTTTTTGAGGTGTGATAAAATTCTACAGAGTTGTTGTCACGAGTTACAGCAGCATACAGAAACGACCAGCCCAGCCACATAGACGTTTTCTGTACAAAATGTCACGTACGTAAGTGCCAAGCACTTTATTGCAAGTGGAATGAGTTGCATTTACCACACGTTACGCTCCTCCAATTTGAGCAGTGCAATCAAATTTGCACCCGAAACAATGAAAACATCTGATTTTGTTCAAGATACCCTGTGTGCGTCACTGTCAATGAAACTACGAATACATTTCCTGACATTGAAAACCCCACAACATTACTTCATTGCGTAATTTTTGCTCTCACGGACGCTGAGGTTTTCGGGCACAGCTGAGCTGGAGCCGTGACTGGAGCTGCTGCTCCTGTTGCTCGTGTAGTGGGTGGCGGGTGTGAAGGGCGACAGGAAAGGATAGTAGCTGTGGTAGAAGGACGGGAACGCTCTGTTCGCTCCCGTCATCAGAGTCATAAAGTCGTCGATATCAGAATCAGACAAGGACAAGGGATCGACGTGAGGGGAGAAATAGGACGGGGTGTGGTGGGAGGTGCCTTGGTGAGCTGGGGGCGGGGACAGGCGCCGGGGCGAGATTGACGAGTGCGAGGCGAGAGAAGTGTGGTGTGGTGACAGCGACGTCAGGTGCGGCGGCGAGAAGAGTGACGCCCGACTCTGCACAATCGGCTGCGGCGACAGCGTCAAACTGGGCGGGGTGAGGGACGACAACCTGGGTGACGTGTCCAGACTGATGAGTGGCGGACTATTACTGAAACCTACACACCTCGAAGACTGGCCTGACGACGACGAAGACGCCACCTTGGCGACGGGTGGAGACGACGACATGACGGACGGCGTCGAGGAGGCGCTGGACGCCGCCATCGGAGCGTCGCCGTCGTCCGAATCGTCGTCGTCCGTCTCTGTGAGGTCGATGAGACACACGTCCTTCTCCGGACTCTCCTGACCGCTGCTCCCGGCCGGCTTGCCGCCGCCGCTCGACTCGCCGAAGCCCGACGAAGATGGACTCGACCCAAACTTGACTGGCGAATCTGCCGAAAGCAAAAGGAGAAACACATGTCATGTAACGTCAAATTCATTTTACAAATTTTCCACGCGGCACACCGTCGCGGCAACACACCTCCGATCATCTGTATGACCGGCGCAGGGCCACTCCTGTTGGCCCCGGAAGGTTGAGACGGAATGTATCCGCTGCTCGACTTGGCGTTTTTGTCTTTCTCTTCTTTTGGTTTCCAAGACCCGTCGTCAAAGAACTCAATTTCTTCATCTGATGATTGAGTGGACGCCAAAATCTCCAGGAACAACCTAGAAAGCACAATTTCGAGTCGTAAAGACAAACGGACAAAATAAGTTCTGCTCTGGTTCAAATGAGAACGTGGTGACAAAACCACAGTGCTTGTCCTGGAGTTGTGAAATTTACCCGTCGATTATCAGTTTGCTGAATTCGGCAGCTTTGTCGCAAACAGGACACGTCCAAGTCGGCTTCTTCTCGTTCATTTGCAAGAACATCTGCACGTCGAAGCACTGCAAGTGGTTGCAGGTTGTAGCTCGGCTTGGAACAGTCATCCGCATTTTCCCCAACTGAAAAAACAAACCACACACGACCGCTGAAATTTTAAGGCGACAGGCACCAAATTTTATCGAAAACAAGCCCAACGGCTCTTCCACACACATTACAATTGAAAAGAACCACCGCCTTCTTTTCATACTCACGGGACAGTTCAGTGAGACTCGCAAACTTGTCGTGGCAATTTCACTGTCAGGGTCGTGTCTCAGCTTATCTTTTACTGCAACAAAAAAAGCACATTTCGTGTTTTCAGAAACTAGCAAAACCATGTGCCTGTTCCACAAATCTGAATGAAACATTTCTGCGCTGAACATACTCAAAGCTCTCGTGTGATCTGGATGGCGCTTCCCATTTTGTTTCAACCGCCCCAACAAGGTGTCCGAGGAAAGCTTTCTGACTAGAAATACTGCTACGCAATAACTCTGAAAATATTTCGACCATACTGCAACACGGGAAACGAAGTGAATGCGAACAATCAAAAGCACATGTAAGTCAGGCAAACTTCTGTTGTTTTTCCTTTTGGTACTTAAAGTAACTTTGATTGTGACTGGCTTTTTTTCTTCACAAAGTGCACGGACAGAAAGACATCGACCCACCCGTCCCAGCTCCGAAGCCCAGGAAATGTTGATCTGGTTGGGCACAGTTGATGAGATCCTGCAAATCGGAGTGATGTTCACGGGTCGACTTGGTCGCTTTGGCTCCATACCAGGTTTGTTGGTTGGAATAGGATTCTGAAAGACAGACACACAATCGCTCAATATCGGGATAAACTCAGAAGAGTGAACGACGAGCCTGTTGGTGGTACTTTGTCACAACTTACTGGCAATGTGGCCATCTTTCCATTCACACGAACACAAATGCTGGGAGGGAAGTTGTCCTCTTGGTCGCAGGACGTCTCCAACAGACAGAACCTCAGCTGAATTTGGCAGCCATAATCACCGCGAGTTGGACGCATGTCCCTATGAGGGAAAGAAAGTGAAAGTGACGTTGTCGGCTAAAAATTCCCGTGCACACGAAAAATAAATAAGCACAATCAAGCAATTTTTTAGCCACAGAACAGCACTACAGCAGTGAGAGTCCGTTCACCAACGAACTGTGAATTTCACACTGAAACTTACCTTGTAGCAACAACATCCTGTGCTTGCTGGGGCGTCAAATGAAATACAAACGAAGTTTCCTGAAACCGCGACTGACCTCTCGCAGCTGCAAGAGACAAGAAGAAAAAGTTCACCTCCTCCGCCAATGAAATGAATGTCAAAAATATTTGATGTCACTCAACATGAAATGTCACCCTGCATGGATTCACCAAACATTACAAAATTTGGATGTCACTCAACCAACATTTAAAATATCACCCAACATCTTCAACCTAAATGTCAGGAGACCCCCCCCCCCTACAAGTCAGCCGACATCTGCAAGGGTTTGATGTCCATGCATCTGAAGGTCGGCGGAGATGCCACCCGACTTTTTCTTACGATTGCGAAAAGCAGAATAATACACTGCGCCTCCGGTGACTGTGAAAATGTTGATGCCACTCAACATACAAACATTTGATGTCACCTTGTTTTTTGTCAGGTGATAGTTGTCGGGTCACTTGACATTTGGAGTCATCAATATTTTCAATTTTGATGCCAAGTGACCCACACGCAACTCACTCAACAAAAAATTTTGCACACACACAACAGCAGAGTAATACACAGCTCCCCCGGCGAGTGAAAAAACCAAAGCAGAAATAAACAAACGTTAAAATGCACAGGAAATGCTGTTCTGTGCTGACAACAAAGGCAAAGGAAACGAAAGAACCAACTCAGACACTCGAGCAACAAGTTAAGAAAGCTTAGGATGACAGTATACAGTCATCAGCCAAGGTTTAGAACGTCAGTACGCACGAAGGACCTGCCGAAACGATTCTACAGAAACGAAAGGCCCGGTAATACTGGCAGACTTCAAACAGCACATTGCAGAAAAGAAAGGCTGAAAAGAAACGACACCCAGTCTTTGAGGTCTCTTGGTTCATGAAGAGATAGTTGTGTCAAAACCAGTACCTAAACTCGACGGTTTCAAGAGTTCAGCGATTTTGTCGTAGAAGGGCAGGTGTTTGAAGCGCACGTCTGGGTGAATTGGAATGCCGCTGTGCGCGTGGGATGGCGGAACGCTTGCGCTGCCGTACCCCATGCTGTGACCAAGGCCTGTAAGAAGACTCAGAATGAAGCGAGAACTTGCCAGTGCCGACACGAGCCGAACCGGCGACTGGCCCTCGTGAATGGAGCTGATATAAAATGTTGACTGACGGGCACAACACAACATCGGTTCGCAGGAACAAGCCAACAAATCACTGCCTGAACAGATGACGAGCAAGCAACAAATCACTGTGACTGAATAGTCAACAGATGAAAACGACACTTGCCAGGCACATTCGGAAGTCCGTATCGCGACTCTGCTTTAGCCTGGCCGTACAAACCCATTTGACTGGAAGCACCTCCGTAGGACCCGTATCCTAAAATAGCGAAGGAGGGAGATTAAAGTCAACCGGTACGGAATTTCTGTTGCGACGGCATTCTGAGCCAGACCAAAAAATGTCTTCAGTGAAAATGTGTTTTTCTGAACAAAGCGAGTGAAGTAGCGAGTGTCAGCTTTCATAAATTCTTAAGTACCTGTGGAGCTGGTTGATTGTGTCTGTGGATGCGGAGCATTCGCCGCTTTTCCAGGAAAACGTCTCCTGTCGACAGCAAAAACTAACGTGAACGTTTGGCACGTCGGACAGAAAAAGCCTCGGCTTGTGTGCGAGGGTGGAACCACTTCTGCCGCCAGTGCTGACCATACGATAATCCTGCATTCGACAGAGTTGACACTTGCAACTTTGTCGAAAAACATATTTGACAACAAATTTGAGAGTTCAATTGACCTCGGCAGAATCGCACAAGTTTGCGAGATACTCAATGTTCAGGGCAGAAAATATCACCGCGTAAACGATCATCATGAGAATCAGGCGGGGCAAGTGGTTCCACCCTCATTCTTCGACTACAAGTTTTGAAACTTGCGAGGATTGTTGGTGGTCAACCGAAGAGACACCCAACAGAATTTTCGTTATTCTTGTTCCCCAACCATTCCTACCATTGCAAGCCAGTCACTGCACTCGTTTTTACCTGTACAGTTCCTGAACTTTGGTTTGCACTGATGCAGCACGTGACTCTTTCGCAAGCAATGCAACAACTCTCCCAAGAAGTTGTTGCTTCTTCCCCTTTTTACTTCCGCCGGTGAAAACCAACAGCTCTTGCAACTCCGACACTCTGAAGCTCTTCACCATTTGCTGGAGGAAGTTAAAACAGACATTTCGTTTTGATAAATGAATCTATTTCGGCGTCTTTACCTGTAGAGTTCTCGGATTTTTATTTGTACTGGTGTGGAGCAGCCCTTCTGTAACAACGCGAGTGCTCTCTGCAAGAGTTCGTGCTTCCTTCCACTTTTGTTTCGGCCCGCGAAACCCAGTAGAACTTGCAGCTCGGACACCCGAAAGCTCATCACCATGTGCTGAAGAAAATCAAACAGTCTGGTCACCATGTGCTGCAGAGAATCAAACCGCCCTGCAAGTCGTGCCGATGTTTCAGGACCATTTGCCAACCAACATATTTTGCCGACCACTTGCCAAGGTCGGCAAAATATCCCAAAACTTTCAGGACCAAGTAACTACCAGTACCGTACCGTCTCGTGTATAAGACGAACTTTTTTGCTCCAAAATCAGACATCAAAATCAGGGGTGCGTCTTATACGAGGGGACATCCTTTTCTGGCAAGAAATGCTCGAAGGACAACCATCTTTCTACACTAATGTTGTCATGTTTGTCAACTGACTTTGACTATAGTTCTTCTAAATTAACTCATAAGTATACCATCTATTCTGGTGTGTATTTGGTTTTCTTTCAAACCAGGATAGTGTAACCTTGAAACAAAAAACTGACATTTTTGGAAAGTGAATAGATGATTTGTTGATCAACACACATGTCATCCTTTGTCCTGTACAAGTTCAGAAAGAGATCTGTGTTCATGTGCTTCGTCATGTCCTTTAACATTTCTTGCCAGAAAAGGATGTCCCCTCATACATGAGTATGTTTAGATTCCTTGAGATACAAAGGGAGACATCACAATTTGTTTGGGTATGAGACATTCTTCTTTCTTTTTTTCCTTGATGAGTTTCAAATCAATTTTGAAGCTGTGAATCAGAAGAAGAGGGAGATCCTTCTGAGACCTCAAATAGGATACAGATAAAAGACCAACCAAAGAAGAGCAGGAAGAATTATTTGGACCAGCGATAATAATTCTGAATTTGAGGGATTTTGAGTGAGTTGATGGATTTTAAAAATAAACCATGAAAGCTGAACTTGGGGTGCATCTTATACGTGAGGATGTTGAAAATGTGCAGTTTGTTTACTCAAAATTTGGGGTGTGTCTTATACATGAGTGCGTCTTATACACGAGACAGTACGGTACTTTCACAGCATAAAATTTCAATCAGTCTTCGCATTCTTCAATTTTTGGTCGCGGACGGCGACTCATATTGTCAGAACCACAAGTACGAGGATGAAACCACTTCTACTGTCCGTCATGTTTGAGACAGGTCAGAGCAGTTGACTGACATTCCTTTTTGTACTTATTGAAGACAAAAGGTGACATACTTATTTGTACACAATCTTAATACAGGTCCATTTCGGATAATTCGAGGTACCCATTTCAGCGAATAAAAACTCGAATTATGTGAAACTCAAATTATGAAAAAACAAGCATAACGAGCAAAACGAGCATAATGAGCAACAAGGGTCTTAGTATTTGGGATGAAAAGTATCTTGCTCGTTTTTGCTCATTTTCATGACATTGCTTATTCACACTCAACTTTTTTTTTCTTGAGTATGCACTCTATTTTGCTGTACTTTAAAGTCATACCAAAT
>JAAUXT010055253.1_pt1 | contig 23752 bp, 19 predicted proteins | sample 7278171 | NCBI WGS metagenome assembly JAAUXT01 (sample SAMN14350112, study PRJNA611818) | marine sediment metagenome | isolation source: surface marine sediment (1.8m) | place: French Polynesia: Moorea | collected 2018-08
ATCTGTCGTACACATTCCATACACACTTTCGCAAAGCTGATTGATTGTGACCCGATAATACAACTTCCAAGTACAAGCTGATCTTTACAATTGATCCTTGAAAATGTAGCAGCGTGTGTTCGAGGCATGACCTAAGAATACAACTTCCAAGTACTACAATATATCACAGTCAATGCTTTCAGGATGTGTTGCCGGCAGAACAGACTTTCATTCATACGCTGCTCAGCTGAAGTATAACTACTGCCATCCTTGCAGTCCTTGCACCAGGCACGCCAGGGGGAAGGCCGATATCGGCGTCCCTCCGTGACACAAACTTGTACCAACAACTTGTGAGCTTGATGTAGGGTTGTGTCTGTTGGACAAACCAAATCTTGTCAGAATGGGACACCGGCATAAACTTGTGACTTCAAAATGAACCCGGGAACAAGTGACCATTGTTGTTACTTCACCTCTGTTCGTGATGCGTACCTCATGCGCACGATACAAACTTGAGATCTTTGGAATGTTTCTGGCTGGCGCTCCGATTTCGGTGCCGAATGAGTGAAAACAAGAGGGAGACGAGCGTTTCTGCGCCGCGGGATCGATGCGCGGCGCGAGCGGTTAACAACGAGCCGCCTTCGTCGCTCCGCATTGATTCTCACAGCACCTGATGAAAACTCTCCAAACTTGAGAAATGTTGGTTGGTTTGTCTGCGAAGACACGGGGGAAACGAGGCGGACACGAACAGAGCCGCGCCCCGCCAGTTCTCTTCTTCCTGGGCTGCATCTTGGTTTCGAGTCGTGTGCGGCTCAACTGTATGAGCTGAATCGGACACGCATACAATGGGTTGAGAAAACACATGAACAAGTCCTGCTCCTGTCAAGTTAAAGTTAAAATTTGGTGTCTCATGCAAGAAAATTTAGCGGTGCCACGCCTGAAACAAGATGCCAGATCTCTGAGGAGAAACTTCCGTCTGGAATCTCACTTGGTTCTCACTGATGACTGGAGCAAACATGAAAACCCTAGATGACAGGAGAAGCCTGTGTTGCCTTTACGTATTTCTGTCTGTGAACTTCGTGAATCGCCTCAGATCGTTGTGACGTTTCAAACCAAACTTTACCAGGGTCTTAGTGCTGTCAAATCTTATCACCACAAAAGGCAGGAGAAATTTGTCAGAAGAACCTTCAACAAGATAAAAAGAAAAAACCGCAGTGCGTGGATCCAATTGCTCGCAAAGCAACCAGAAAGTCGGATTTCGCAGTGATTGGATTGAACTCGTAAATAATTGGCTGCTGAAGACACCCACCCAAAAACTAACGAACGTGTTCAACATCAAAGAACAAAGCAAAAACGACTTATCTATCTGCGGTGGCCTTTGCGCATGTACGAGTTCTTACCTAGCAACAAACCATTGTTTTCCTGTGCAATTCATGCACTGAAGGCCATTGTGAACTCTAGCGCGCTGGCACAATCCTATTGATTTGCCATAATATTCCACACATATCAAGGGGAAAACTGGCGCTGTCCCATTGTAGCGCGATGCGCAGAAGCTGAATCGCTGGTAAAATGTGAAGACCAGAAGCATGTTGTCTGTGGAGAAATCATTCCACTCGCAAACTTTTAGGAAATGCTCAGTGGATGCGTGGCTGGCTGCCCCAAGGCTTAATGATTAATACAGGGAAGCAATCTGAAGTACTTCCACACTGGCTGCTACCGTACGTCAGAAAATCAGTGATGTATATCAACATGTGGCGGCTGAGGTAGGAAGAGAGGAAAAAACTTGGTCTGCGGCTCTTTTGTGGCGCTGACGATCGTGGCCACGTGCAGCTGGCTCCTCTCCACTCGAGGATGGATACCCAGAAAAAGATCTCGCGTCCGAGACGGCATCCACGCGAAACGAGACCAGAGCCAGGTACATCTGCCTCGCTACCCGTGCCTCATCTGTTTGGCGCGAGCTGACCATGTAGCGCGAGGGAAGCAGCGAAAAAGACATGACTGGGATCCGTGGCTCGGTGCACTAAACCGTGCACATAATCCCGATACAGCCAGATTAACGTGGGATTTGCGAGGACATCTGGAGTCAAGATGACAATGCCGTCGACACTCTTCCGTCCTCCAGGCGTGGAGGTCAACGGAGAAAAACCGCCGGTGCGACGGCTGAGCAGGGCGCTGTCAAGGAGAGACGGGCGCAGGGAGTCTCAGTACTATGACAGGTAAACGCAAACAAACTTATTCTCATTTGAAGAAAAAACTTGCGCGAAACAAGTTGGCAGATGATCTTGTTCGATTCAGTCTCAGTGCAGAAAGTTGCAGGCGCGTCATGCATCCCAGAGGTGCCGCTTGTTGCTGGGACATGTTTGTTGTTCACTCAGGTTGAACACTTCCTACACAAAAAATGAAGTTCACAATTTCGTTGGTTTCCTGAGATTGAATTCAGGTGCTTTTTTTCCTTTTCTGACGTACAGAATCCACATCAGTAAAACTGACTGAACACTGTTCAGAATTGCGCACTTTTTATCTCTTGCAAAGAGGATGTCATTTTTGTTGAACATGAAACTGTCTTCACACGCGCAAGACGACAGAAAACGGGCGGAATGTTGTCTTTATATCTGCCTTCAGCTTGTAAGAAGGAATCCACCTCCCAACCAGCCATTTCCACATATATCTATAAGAACTCTTCCCCAAAATGCAACGAACCTCTCCCACACGTGTCTGTGGATCAACTCCCATACTTTTTCCCAGTGCACGAAGTGGATCCCCAAGAACCGTTGGAGCGTTTCAATCAGCAGATGAGTAGACGCGCGCACGCTGAAGCGCGCGGCTCGTTCCCCGAGCTGAGCCTCTCATCACCAACAGCCCGACGCGCTGCCAACGCTGCTCGAAACGAGCGGTCTGTAGGAAACAGGAAAAGCCAGGTGAGCGTGGGAAACTTGGCGACCTCTGCTCCACCAGGCTGAGTGCGCTGCTGTGATGGAAGTTGTCTCCATGTGAGGCAAAGATTGGTTGGTTGCTAAAAAGAAGCGACCTTCAGAAAGCAGACGCTAAAACAATTGGCATCCAACCCTTTATGAGACAAAAAATGAACATTGTTCTTTGCATCAGTTTGTTGAAGGTCACAGGCTTTCCGCTGACGTCAAGTCCTCCAGCCTCCGGTGGATCCATAATGGGGTGCGGAAGGACCCTGACAGGCCAATTGTGCACATTTCTGCACTTTCTGCACACACTGCGGGAGGTACCGACAGGGGGTGAACAGAAGACTTCCACAGACAACATCTTTTTGCGGAAAGAAATTGAGTGTTCCTTTTCAAATGTTTCCTGACTCATCTGAGTGCAGTTGTTTTGTGCGCAGTTCGAGGTGCATCCACCAAGCGCACGGACTCCTACGAGCTGGCGCACCCACGGATGTTGGGTTCGAGGCAAAGTTGAGCTGCTCCTCGGGCACATGACAAGACAAGAACAAAATCATTCAGTTGCCCCTTCTGGAGGGACAATCCTTGTGACCCGATGTGGAGTTTCTATTTCCATGAAGAATTGTGCGATCTTGGAATCTTGGACATTGTTCTGGCAGCTGAGCCGATCTTGTCTCAGGACCATTGCGCTCGTTGCTTCAGGAGAAGGGAATCTCGTGTTCACACTCACCAAGTAGATCTAGCGAGAAAGGTTCGTCCGTATTGAGATGTTCTGATGTTCTCAGGCACCACGGAAGCTGTGAATTCTGGGCATGCCACTTACAATGCGAGATAGTGAGCGGTGATCCATCATTTGAGGTCTGCATGCTTTATTCAGCAGTGCTGTGGAGAGAGGCTTCTCCTTCAAACTCGTTTGTTCCAAAGATCTCGAAACTCAAACGCTTCACAATTGGTCTCTCGTGAGACTCCGAATTTGTCCCTTCTCTGCTGCGTCATGCAGCACGCAGTGTTTGTCCTGTGAAGAAAGACACAAACTGTGAGCATTACCTCCGATGAATAATAGATCAGCAGTGGCACAATGCCCAACCGTAATGGATTCAAGATAAGAGACAAAATGGGTGTCATTGGGCAATTGTGGAATTATGAAGCAACTGAAGTTGATCCAGAACCACATTATTTTGGCACCGAGAAGCCTTTTAATTGATCCAGTCAGTTGTGAAAAAGAGTACGAAAGCAGCCAAAGGTTCCTATTCACACCGTGTTCCCAGCATGTGCGATCAATTGGTCATGATGCTGCAAGACAAATGCATCCTCAGGGTGTTCAGGAAGAACAGCACATTCAACAAGAAAGGTGTGTGGACATTTGGTCCATTGCAACCCAACGTGAGGTGCACATCAAAGACGAATTCAGGTCTGTCTCAGTGAATCAAACGGAATGGAAGGTGTGTGTTCACAAGAAACGCCACCATCATGTTTCAAAGATATTTTCGAGTTTCTCAATTGACAACGTGCTGCAAAGAACTGCAGTGGTGCTTTCGCTGTCAAGAAGTATATCTGTTCACTGCGTGGGTGAAAACATAGGAGAGAACCTGTGCTTCCAGCAGCTTGAAAAATACTTTGCTCTCGAAGAGATGTGATACGCGGAATGAACGAGTGCAAAACTGTTAGTTAATCTGAGATCCTAATTTATGGAAAGGTTAACTTTCAGTCCGTATGCTGAAGGTGTTAAGAATTGCCTTTCATTGGATCCTTAATTGAAAAGGCAGAGAGCCCTAACAGTCCGTGCCAAGTGCAAATATCCGCTCTTGTCCTCAACTGAAGTTTCTCCACTCAGAGCCCCAGCGGCGAACCTGGATCAAGCGCATATTGTACCTTTCTCAGCGAACAAATTGTTCAGCTTCCTGCTTGCAACAGAGCTCTGCAGATCTTGTGCAACACTGGAAGAGCCAGTTTGTGCAGGAATGTCAAGAAGGTACTCGGCGAAGGTTTTCCACCTGGTGCTGCTTTGAAGTCAATGGTGTTCACAATCGATACACATACCTCACTCCTCAGACCTCATCATTCAAAACCAGAGCATCTGACGCCTTGTTTGTCCACCTTCAGAGTTGCTTGGCAATTCATTTGAGTGAACTTCTTGCAAGATTTCTCTCGCCGTCAGTGAGAAAGGTAGGACTCAAGCCCACGGCTCATTGAGAACCTGGTCAGGCACTTCATGTTTCGGTACACAGTAAACAACGCAGCTATTTTTAGAAACACAGCAATTACCATTAAAATAAGTAAATGCAACCTCAATGGGCAAAATAGCAGTTCAGGCAAAATTTGATGGAGACAAGGCCTGTCGAGGGGCTCAAGGTTCTTTTTCCGAGGCAGAATTGGACGAATCCGCCAATCCAGGTCTTTTGCTTTTTTCTGGAAATCAAAATACAACTCTGATTCAGAACTGGTTGCAAATCCATCTGCTGTTGTCGAGGGCAACTGATCATCTGGTTGCGAGTGAAAAACTGCTGCAGAGCCCACGGTGACTTCACCGAGGATGAAGGGTGCTGGAATCAGAGCGTCACTGAATCATGAGGACCGAGTCTCTTGTGCGCAAAACCTCCCCAAGAAGAGCAACATGAACAAATCGCGATCACCATGGAGAAGACCGGCCCTGAACTTTGTGTTGAAGTCATGTTCGCCAAAGTGATTTCATGCTGTAAAATTTGTCAGATTAACGAATGAGAAAAGCGCACAAAACATGTGAAGTTCACGGCCAAAATTTGAGGCTGAAAAACAAAATATTTCTGTTTGCTGTTTGTCTTTGACATTTCCACAACTCCGGAATCAGCTGTTTGATTTGGAAGCGGAATCGACTTCGTGTCGTTTGTTGGGGCCTGCAGTGTCCTGTTCGGAGGAAGTGAGAGAACTGTACTGCAGATTTGTGATCATGCAAGACACATTTACATGCAAAGAACGTGATAAATTAGTTTTTGATCAGGCAATTTCCTTCTATTTCCGCTTCACACCAGTCGGACATTAGTTTGTGTTTGTAACTGTAATTCGTATCTTGGTAAAGTATGCAAGGACCTCACGTCATAATGATTTGATTTTCACAAAGTACCAGCTGGCTCATGGTGTGCGTGAACAACGGAAACTGTTCTGGTGCAGAAACAGACGACAGAAACACCCTTCTTATCGACTTCAAGCAGCACATGTAGATCCCAGTCCTTTTTGCAATTTTAAACACAAATAGGCACGACCCGCTTCTTTTGCGTGGGCTGCGCGCTCAACAAATTTTCCTGCTGCGAACCCGAAAATAGCAGCCGAGCGTTCCGCAATCAGTCACACGCGGACGCAGCGAGTGCAGAAGGTTGCGCGATCAGAAAATCTATGAGTTGACGTCAAGCCGCTCAGCTCCCAGTCAACAGTCGACAGACTTGAGGGAAGCTGGCGTAAAGAATCACAGAATACGTATTTAATGTCAACAGATCAAAGATAAAATATTATAATACGTTGTCGCTGTTTGGCAAGATGTGACTGCAGGCTATTTCGGGTGTCCACATCGATCGAAAGGAAATAACTTCGTGTTACTAATAATTTCTGCTATTGTTGCACGTCTGCCTCCACAGGTTGTAGCGTTTAATTATTTATTGACTTTCTTGGGTGGCGCAGGACTGTCATTCCATCCCTTGCATGTCTAGAACGGAAGCACTTACATTGATGCGGTCTTTGTACTGAATGGTTCACAGTTGAAGAAACACAATTACAAGTCGTTCCTGTGAGACCTGTTCAGCCCCAGACTGCACGGTGGATTTGACGGCAGAATTTGACTGAAACGTTCAGAACTCTAACTCTGATGTGTTTGGCCCTAGGAACAACCCTTCTGTCAAATTCTGCGGTTTCTATTCGAAACGTTTTGCAGCAAAACTTTGCCCTTTTCAGAACCCAACCTTTATAAGTGATGATGCTCGGTTCGATGTGTTACCTCCACCTGGTTCTCACTGTCAGTCGGAGTTCAGTCCTGGGTCCATGGTTCTTCAGGGTTTCTTCTCGCTCTTTGGGAGTGCTGTCTAAAGTAGAACTGGATCATCGGGAGTGCTGTTTGCTTCAATCCAGTGACCATGCATTGTGATGGAGGGTGGTGGTACTCGCGAAGAACCATGGAGTTAGCGCTCCCAAAGAACCGATGACTCAGGACTGAACTCAGACTCAGAATTAGAAATAGGCCGGGCTCCCTCTCCGTTCGGGTTTAGTTCGACCCAGAATTTGAGAAAGTTATCAACGACGATATCGTTTGAAAATAACCTACATGTGTGTAAATGTACTGACAAGTTCTTGAGGAGCAGGAGACAGTTCAAGGCGGTGCTGCCGTCACACTGCACCGCAGCAGAAGAAGCTGCAATTCGTGTCAGGACACATGCTTTTTCCACATACTTTAACAGAGTCGGTTTCGTTATCACACAAACAAGACGCCAGTTCCTTTCGTGGACAAAACAGCTTCAAGTACATCCAGTATCTGTCTGCAAAAATCCACCAGTTTCTTACCAAACAAAGCAAACGCAAGACTCGAGGCGCCTTCAAGAGCCCCGTCTTCCTCACGAGTTGTCACTGAGCAGAACTTCACTGCAGCTCGTGATGTGGATGATAAACTGTGAGAACAGCCAAGCAGCGCCGAGAATCTTCTCCACCATGCACGCCCACCCACCACATTTGGCCACAAGAAAGTGTCAAGAGAATCTACTTCCAACGCACTGACTACCGCACAAGTCAGTACTGGTACCACACCCTTCAGAGAAGGCAGCATCTCTACAAAACTTCACATGCAGTGAGTCACAAGTTGAGCTTGGTAATGTTCTTTGTTCTGTGGGTTCCGGTTGCACAGCTTGGCGTGTAGCAGGTGCACTTACACATGCACAGACGACTCTGCCTCCTGACCTTGATGTTCTCTGAAGTCCAGGGCCGTTTTGTCCACGAGAACCTCAATTTTTATTGAACTTGGTTCTCTGAAATAAACAAAGTTATTTGACAGAATTTTTCAGCGATAACGTTGCCTTTTCAAACCCCTCTTTCATTCACTTTCCAGAAAAAAGAAGAAGAAAACGAAAAGAAAAAAACAAATACAGAACAAAAACCGGAGGGTACACATTTTGTGGAGCATGAAGTTCAGAAGTTGGTTGAAATGCCATCCACGTTGTTTTGAAATCTGTCGAGGGAACAAACTAGCAACAACAATTCGTTCAGTTCCTTGGGTCCGACTCGGTGGCAAAACAACACCTTGCTGCACTTTTGCGCAGGTTTCTGGCTTCTTCCCTGCTATCATCGTCGTCATGAACCAGGAACTTCTTTCACTGGCCTGCATGATATTCACCGTCTCAAAAAAACGCAGGCACATTTCCTGAACTTTGCCTCCACATAATTTCCCAAGCAGAAGGTGCTGTGAAGTGATCGTGCGTGAAGACGACTTTCAGAGCGATTTTGACTGCTCAAACGTAGTGCTGCGCAACAAAAGTTGCACCATTCACTTTGGAAAAGCGAGTAGTTTTGTCAAAAGTCACCAGGGTGATGTCATGCAGTTTTCTAGTTCAGTCCAAAACACTCCCTTCATGGAGTCACATGTGAATACAATGCATCATCGCTCGCCGCACAGCTTACAAATCTTTCAAAGTTTCCTGGCCCTTCACCAAGCAAACACAGAAACTGCCGTGTTTCGGGGGAAAACAAACACAAGCGTGGTTGTTTCTAGCCAGAAAGAATACAATTTGTGTGATTGAACGCTTCCCTGAAAAAGGTATTACTGGAGCTTGCAGCTGGTCCACAAGTTCTTTAGCAAACTAATACCTTGCTAAAAATAGGACCTCTGGGCTCATTAGATGAAAAGAAATATGTGCGGCAATAATTTTGAGTTTCCCATGCCATGCTTCACAAGGGGCATGTTGTCCAGTTGGCGGAAGCAGGCAGGGTGCGGTTCCTGCACGGATTCTGCAGGAATTGTTCATGCGGATATTTTTGACGAATCATGCCTTGAACCCAAAGACAGTTGCGAGTTAAAAAAAAAACAAAAACCAGGGCCGTCGACTGGCGCGCACGGATGAACCCACGATGGGGCGACGCGTGCATGGTCGCCGTGCGGTGTCTTTGACCCGAATTCTGGACCACACACACAAAACTCTCCTGTTGACAGCACAAACATTGCAATGGGTGGTCGGTTGTACTCGCCATTCTGGGTCCGTTTCTGGTTCTAGAAGCACCAATTGGTCTTTTCAGGATAAAATCTTGAGAACGTCGTTTTCGCTGAAGCCTTTCTTTCAACCAGTAAATGTTTGAGGGCATTTGGTTGTTCGATCGGACGTGTTTGTAACAAGTCGCGCAAGTGGTGGAATCCTCGTATGCATGACGGTAAAATTCATAGCACAATGAAGCCATCGCTGGTAGATTGATCTTCACTTTCTCGCCTGAGTTAATCCACTTTGGATTCTCTTGTGGTATCGTCGGGAGTGTCATCGATGTCCTTTTCAAGAGACTCAGTGGTGCTGCGCCAGAAAATCATTGATATGCTCAGCTTTGTACCTGATCATCCCTTTTCGGAGTGAAGTCGGGCATTCGTCCGTTTCCCTGGATTCATGACTGTTCAACAAGCGTGACATGACCACAAACATCTCCTTGGACTTTAATCTGAAGCCGTGAACTGCACCTTGGTAGTTTGTCTTGGTCTGGTCGAAATCGTGTCGGTTGCGTTCCCCATGTCAAGCGGTGTTGTATTGATGTATGGAACTTTCAGCATGATATGCAAAGGTGAAATCTGCATGAATATCTGGAAAATGAGCCATAATCGAAGAGCAGCTTTGTTCCTGCTTCCCGTGTGAAATATCGACGGAAAAGCTCGTTGGTAAATCCATTTCAGACCACGGTGACCGGGTTTATGCAGTTGCCTCTAATAAGGTTTAATGATTTTCTGCCGTTGCAAAAACGATAGTGAGAGTATGAATCTGTCTGTCAGAAGATTAATAGGGTCGTTAATCGTTTGATTTTGCCAGGTTATGGCGCGTGTGAAACGCAACACACTGCGCGGACACCGTGACGCAGCCACGGCGCAGTTCGGCTCCGGGCTGCTCTTCTTTTCTCGTACACACTTGGAACCCTCGTTGCACCAGATTTCAGGCTGTTTCTTTCCACAGAAAGATAACAGAGGCAGATGTGGTTGAAATAGAAGAAGGCAAAGCAACAACACGCTTTCCCGGCGAGGGGCAAGTTCGCGAACCGAGTCACATCCGAGCACGAGGGAGTCCGATTATTCAAATCATTCTTGGTATTTTGTTGACAGAAATTTATTGGCAGGTACCATGACTACTATCTCTGAAAGCCTAATTTATAAGAAGCAGCGCTGTCTGCAGGTGTGAATCGCATGATAAGGCTCCAACAAGCTCTTCCTCGACCCGGTATCATTGAGTTAAGGGACTTTGAAGCTGATAACTGCCTCGTTATCTCAGCCCGCGATGGTTTTGCACTGAGGAAATGATTCTGGCAATTAGTCCTCAACCTGCTTTACACTGATAAAACACTGCCATCCAATTAAATTTTCATCCGGAATTTTGGTGAAGTGCCTGAGAATGAGAACATTTTTCTTGACGCCGCATTGAACAGTCCAAGAATTTCCCAACTCTCAGAAAATCGCTGTGACGAATGCAGAAACACTTCCCCATTCCGGGCCCGGGGATCAGCAAGCAGGAAAGAAAGCTTTTTTTACATTTGCTATCGATTGTCATGAATAATGGTTTTGAAGTCTACCAGGCAAAATGCACACCAACTGTTGGTCGCACTGCACCTCGGGCAGCCAATGGAACAAGTCACACAGCAATTACAGATTTATCATGGTTCCTTCTTTTGAAGGAAGCTGTCAAAGTATGAACGAGCACTGGGGATGTACGATGTTTGATGTTTGTGGTCTTCGCCACAGTTCTGCCGCAAAGCCCAGTTTGTTCAACCTTTGCGGGGCAAAAAATTTAAATGTGAGCATCGATCAGTGTTTTGAGTCGTGGAAAGTGTCAAGCTGACACATCCCAAAATCGGAACCTGAATTTCATGGATCTATTTTTAATAGACATTTCATGTACCATGCGAGGGAATTTGTTCCAGCGTGGATGAAAAGTGCGACGGATCGAAGTAATCCTCGGGAAGCCAGGTTCACATTCTGTGGCGTTCAATTTCTTCTGGAGGAAAACCTTTAACCCGACAGGGCATTGGATCCTCTTGAGCTGATAACGGGGAATGAAGTTTGTGAGGGCGTGAGAAGTACGTTCGAACAGGTAGACTGAAATACGAGCTGTATTTCACGAATGCGAAGGCCGAGTGTTCTGTGCGTTCAGGAATCACTGACTCACAAGCTCCAGTTCGGTCTGCGGAGACAAACACGGATAATTGGTGGGACATTCAACAAGAATGATAAATCTGGCAGCTTTAGTTGCACGCCTAATTTTCGCGTTGCTACAATTTGTTAATCTACAGCTTTGTTGCCGCGTTCCGACGGGACTAACGAGTGCGCGTCTTGGTCTCAATTGGTGGAACAAACTATCCAGCGACGACACCCGGAATCCAAACTGAAAACCAGCAAAACTGAGTTTCAACCTCCTTTCGAAGGATTTGTCCCAAGCTTGCTTTGTTCTGTTGTGATCGATGGATAACGCGCGGAATTAGAACACAACGTTCCACCAGGAAACAAGGAAGTTCACACACACCAAGATGTCAGGGATCAGAGACATGGCCATGGTGGGACTGTTGGGCGCAAAGAAACCAGACAAGAAAACCAGGCAAGAGAAAGGATTTGTCAACAGGTAAGGGGATAAAAAACGGCGAAATTTTGTGGTCTCTGAATCAGGTCACTCTGGCAAAACTTGTTCGATAAACAAAACTTTTGCGTGGACACAAGTTGCAGGACACGTGGAGCTCGACATCACGTGAATTCGTCCGAAACTATCTGCCAATTGTGTGAAACTAACGGGCACCGAGGCATCGGGTAAAATGTGAAAGCAACTTTTCGAAGAAAATCAACAGCAACACATTGTTCTCCAGGAAGGCGGCAGAGTTGCGTTCCTTTAAATCTGTGTGCTTTGCTTGGGCAGAGATCAGCGAATATGAAATAACACACAACTGAAAGAAATTTCGATCAGAATCTTTGCTATCGGGCTGAGTTTCAAAGGTTCACGATTGAGCTGTGTCCATTTTCTGCTCAGCCACTCTCCTGCTTCAAGATGCTCGAGCAGTCGAGGCGTCTCTTTTGAACGCCAAGGAAGGCTGATGGAAACCGACTTTCCTGGTGCTCGAATCTTCTGACATTCAAATCTATTGGCACACAGAAAACTCGTTCTTATGACTGATTGCAATGTCCTCCGGTTCAACCAAAATGCTCGTAATTGTCATTGAAGGGAGAAGGAACTTCAGTGTACAGAAATATTCAGAAGCTGACTGTTTTCGAAAGAATCACGATTCAATGGTCTCGTCTGGTTTCTGCACTGAAGAACACAGTTGTGGTGCGCAAAAATGCAATTACTTCGTGGTTTCGTTCGGGCTTGGAATACCAACGACGTTTTCCTTCACGGGTTTCAAGCAATTTGGTGCAGTCTGTAATTTTCAAATGCAATTGGAAGTGAATTGCGTCAATCTTGGTCAAGGCTTTTTCCTTTCAACAAAGCGCAAATTACTTCACATTCACAAGAACCTGACGCGCTTCTCTCTCAATTTCTTTCGACACACAAAATTGCTGGATGTTTTTGACTTTTTGAACGTAGCACTTACTTGTTGGACTCAGGGATGAACTTCCTGGAACCTGGAAAATAGCAGGTACAAATAAACAAGTGTATCTGGTGCAAGCAGATCAGATGTCTGTGGCGGTGGTCTGCAACATTCGCACCCGTGCAGGGTCAGAGTAATTTCTTCAAGACGAAGCGCTGCGTGAGTTTTGGTCTGCGTCTGCTCGATGTTCGCCCAGTACCGGGCACTTTGTTTTCTTTCGAGCACTGATGAACTTGTCCCGATGAACACAGACCCTGGATTCCTTTGCACGCACGTCTCATGCATGTACAAGCAAACTTGAAAGAACTCACATTTTTGTGAAATTGCCAAACCAGTCGAGCAGAGCTAAGAAATTCAGGTTCAGGACTGAGCTGCGCAGAAGCAGAACGCTTTTCATTCCAAATTGGGGGAACTGCCTGCCACCACCGTGCAGAGAGCTGAATCACACACACACACACAGACACACACACACACACACACACACACACACACACACACACACACACAAATGTGTTTCAAGAATGAACTCCGAAAGAAGGAGGGAAAAGCAATTCAAGATTTGAATGCACGTGCCAACGGAGCCTGAAATAAAAACAAAACCAGGTCTCATGCAAGTGTAAAGGACACACACATACACCACACACACACACACACACACACAGAGAAATACACACACAGACAGACACATGCATGGACAAAGACATTTCAGTCTAGCAGACGCGAGAAAGTGCAAAGGTTGCTCAACAAAAAAGGACAAAATGACCAGCACAAAACAAAAATTGTCAAGAAAATGTCAAGGTCAAAAGAAATGCTGAAGACCACACAGATGGTGAAGGGAAATTTCGATTGTGGCTCATTTTTCAGATGTTCATGCAGATTTCACCTTTCCATATCGTGCTGAAAGTTCAACACAACAGGGAGAAGAATGAACCACTGGCTTGCCGCCTTTGACAAAAAATGACTAGAAGAAACCTGCAAAGACAATTTTCACATGAGAATTCTAAAGCTGAAGAGTCAACCAAAAATCCATGTCAACAAATCCTCACATTCAGAAAATTCACACATTTTTTGTAGTTGAATTGGAGCCAATAAAAATAAATATTTGAAAAGAAAGAGAAAAGGAGAGGGTACTTTCTTGTACGAGGAAGATACAGCTCAGTGTAGGGAAAGATGAGATAATTTGAATAAAGTTCTAATGAGGATACTCTCCTGAAGAAAAAAAGACGAGAAGGTGTAAGGAAAGCTTTGTGGATTTCTGAAGAGTTTCTTCTTTGACTGTTTTCAGCCCCTGTCAGAAGTGGAAGGCAAGAGAAAAATTTTGCGCAGAGGAGAAATTTGAAGCAAAGCTCATTGCCCATGTTTGCCACAGTGTTGGAAGAAACTGCATGACAATGTCTAAATGGTGTGGGTCCAACTGGGGCCAAAGCAGAAACAACAGGGCACAAGCAAGGCACTGGAATGGCCCTGGGTAGGGTTGACACGGGTGTTTTTTTGCAAGACATGACAAAAAGATTCACCAAACTTGCAAGACCAATGGACAGACAGTGGGAAAATATGATGGTGAGATCGTGTGAGCTGAATCCGTGCCACAACCGAATTACAAATTCCATTAACCTGCACTGGACAAACACCTGCACTCAAAGTGACCGAGCAGCATAATAAATCTTTCGAATGATGCCCGCCCGGTGCTCAGCACTCAGGAGGGATTTGAAAGACTTTTGCTTTGCTGTTGAGCCAACTCGTTTTTGCATTTTTCTCTTTGAATGTGACATCAGGACTGTTTTCTGGTCTCGGCACCAGCATTCTTTTCCTGCCAAACTTTCATGATGGAACTATCACTGGTTGGGTGCCACAACCGACCAATGACTTTATGTTTCGAAAAATGGGCATGTCGTGTATTTCTGCTCCTTGTGTCGCCGAGTTGTTACTCACGAAAGGATGGATTCAGTCAGTTACCTGCAGTACGTGGTGAAGAAAAAGGCAATTATCAAACATACACACAAAACGATGCAAATCATTGTATCAAAGTCAAGAGTTCACACGCCTTGTGTCAGAACCAATGCTTGTTCTTTCGAGCACTGTCCACCTATCGGCGTCACACGACAGGCACACAGCAAGTCGAAAGAGTAAGTGAATCTGTGTTGGCATGACTCTGTGGCCGCTCGAAGAGGAATCGTTAACAGCACAGAATTCAAACCAAATGGCAAAGTATTGACCTGCAGTTTTGACAAAGTGTTTCCAGCGGACATTTGGAAAAGGATGCTCTTCCCTCATCTTTTAACTCTCCGCTGTGATTCACTCCATTGTGCACGAGTCCAGCGAGGCGCTTTTCTCTTCATGTTCACACAATATTCACAAACCAGGACATCAATAAAAACAATCCTGACGATGAGCTGCACATTGATCGCGTTTTTGTTTCCCCGTCTCAATGTGACAGAAACACTCGGTTGCCATCTCAACACGAGTCAAACTTGCACCAAGAAATCTGTGATATAAGTTTCCCTGGTCAATGTGCAGTCAAATCTCCCTGAGAGGTGTTTCGCAAAACACCGAGGCGGCATAAACAGAAGCACCTGATGACAACTTGAGACCGTTCTATATCCGGGGGAGGAATTGCAAATGCCGCTTTTCTCTCACCGGTAAATGAGAGATTTAAATGCAAACAAGGAGCAACACAAACTCCTCAACAGCTTCAATTGCCAGACAAGCGCTGTTAATTGCAGAACCGTCGGAGCGATGTCTTCAGGAGCACTCGGAAATGAATGCCGACGAGCAGTATGATTGGGATGAAAATCCGCGGGTTGGAAGCCGCAGCGAACGTCCGCACAACGTGGTTGCGCGAAGAAGTTCCCAACAGATGACGGTCTGGGTTCGCATGGACGGTTTGCTGGCCCAACGCAGATCCATCTTTTTTTTCCCGTGAAGTCCGGCGCCCCCTCCTTGTGGGCAGATTACAAAATGTCGGGTGAGTCCTCGAAGGTTTGCTAAAATGTCTTTCTTTCTTTTCTTTCCAGGTAGGTGTCTGTACAAACCTCGGAAGAGACTGGACAAGCAGGATGAGTAAAATTGATACATTTCATTGTCGCGATGTCTTTGGTTCAGAAAATAACTTTGCCTGACTTTGAACCAGACAGAAAAATATTTTATGGTTTGACATTTTACGTGCACACAGGGTAAAGATGAAGTTGTCCACCTTGTTTTCTGCGCTTGTAATTCCAACCAGTACGCTTCACAGCATGAACAACCGTGTTCGACTGAATGAACATTGGTCTTGCTTTTCGAACCAAAACAAACAATTGGTCATGCTTTTCGAACCAAAACAAACAGCAAAGAGACACTGTTCCTCGCATGCTGAAAACACGCGTTCCTTCAGCAAACATTTCTTGGATGTCTCGTGCACATCTAGTTGTTCCTCATGCTCTTTTTTCCTTTTTGCGACCTTTCACCAGCGAAGCTATCATGGCGAATCCCCAGTTCCTAGTTTTCGACCATCACTCAGGTTACACCGCAGCAAAGAAAACATCTGGGTTTTTCTGGGACAACCTCAATCCGCAGACGGGAGTTCAATCTGAAGCATGAAACGTCTTTTGGCTCAAACCCAAAGACTCCTTTGTTGATCATCCTCCGCCTCCAGTTGCTGTGTTTGGCTTCAGCCACTTTCCAGCGGTGCAAACGTTTGTCGCGTTGCAGTTGAGTTGACACGTTGCAGCTTTTGCCTGGACCACTGCTCCGTTTCCACCGGGACGCGACGCGCAGCGCCGTGATTGACGGTGAAACATGTTTCGGGATTGCGATTCACGACATGTCTCCCTGAGCCAAACTCGGATAATTTGGTTGGATCCGAGTTTTGCAAGAGAATTCGCGGGAGAAACCTGAGCGAGGAAATCGATGGCAGCTGGGGTCGCCCTGCGTGTGTTTTGGGACCGCGGGCGGCCCGAGGCGTCGTGTGCCATGAGGACGGCGCAGCAACGTTCCTCGGGATGAAGTCAAATCGTACACAATGAAGGTTCAACGCTTTTCATTTGTAAGAGTTATCGTGATGTTTTTATTTTCTTCAGCCTGTGCTTGGCTGCACCGCCATGAACACCGCGGAGGTTGAGGAAGTACTCTCAAATTGATGATGTTATTAAATTTCCTTTTCAAGCGAAGCAGTTTTTTCTCGAATGACTAAAGATTTGCCAAGAGCCTTGGGTGGAAATACATTTTCATTCCAGGTGCTAAATCACCTGGAATTGATACACTCTACTTTCTTTGTGCGCCTCTTTAACTTGTCAAAAGTGAACGCTGTGTTTTCGAGAGAAAACAACAGACGCCCATTCTTGTTTGGTGGTGTTTCTTTCACGGTTTGGGACTTTCCGTGGCGAGCAGTGCACCATGGCTTGAAATACGACGCATTGGCACAGAGCGCCTTCCTGGTGTGTTGTACAAAACAAGGTTATCGGGAAGGAAATTGGAGCGAGGTGGGCTCGAGTTGCAGGGAAAAAATGAACCAAGCTGGACCCAGATGCGAGAGGTAATGCATTCTGGGGCTGCTCTTACTGTCCGCATGTTATACCAATAAAGAAACCCGGTGTTACATTGGCAGACAGTTAATAGCCAATTTGTCACCCAGATGGACGTTTTGGGAATAAATTAAGAGGTGCACTTTACCCTTGACTTAAAATTCGTTACGAAAAACACGGATGCATCTCAGGAAAACATTGCAAAAGCCAGAGTGCCCAGGCGGACAGGAGAATATATTGCGTCGAGGCCACACAACATGTACGAGGTTCGTTCAGTATGTTGCGGGTCCGGTACTCAAAAACAATGATCCCGGCAGATTTGGAAGATGAAATTTTTTATCCTTAATGAAGACATACATGCAATGATACAATCTTAAGGACGAAAGGCAATGTCAAACTTAGACTTGAAAACTTAAGATGAGTAAATTCCGGTGTGTTACTCTTACTGCTAATTAAGCTGCTCAGTTCATGCTCGACCAAAGTCCATGCAAATCCACATGCACATCCTGGAAGGTCTCTTCTTCAGTGTCCTGCACTTTGGAGCATTTTGGACATGTCAATCCCTTTCAAAATAGGCTCCTCGCGCATCGACACATTTCTGGAGACAAGGACATAGGCGGTCCATCACAGCAGCGAATTCCTCCTTTGGAATTGACTTGATTGAGTCATCAACTGCCTGTTCCATTGCAGCCATATTGCAGAAATGCCTTCCCTGCACATCCTTCTTAATCCTATTGAACAACCAGTAGTCACATGGGTTAAGGTCAGGTGAGTAACCAGGGTGGGGCAATGTTTTGATGCCGTGGTACTGCAGAAACCTTGTTGTCGACCCTGCTGTGTGCGCTGGTGCGCTGTCTTGAAGAAGTGCCCATGGCAATGTGTTGGTCCACAGGAGGGGGTGTTTCCTTCTCAGTCCTTCTCTGAATCTCTCCAAGATTTGACAGTAAAGAATGCGTCCAATGCCACGCCCTCTTGGTACAAATTCTTGGTAGATGACCCCATCTCAGTCAAAAAACACGACCAGCATCGATTTGGTGATGGAGATCTCCCTCCTCACCTTCTCAGGGTGCTGTTCCCCGGGGGCCAGCCATTGCATTGAGGCCTGTTTGCTCTCCGGATCCCAAGTGTGGAACCAGCTCTCATCTTGGGCAACCACTCTCCTCAGACCGGGGCATTGTCTTATGCTTCTCATCATGGCCAGCGCCGTCCTTGCAGTGGTCAGGCATCGCATTTTCTGGGCTGCTGTCAGCAGGTGTGGCACCCACTTTGCAGGCTTCTTGGACAGCTTCAGATCATGTTTGACAATGCGATGTGCAGTTCCCACAGAGACATGGGCTTCGGCTGCAACCTGACGGATTGTGGACCTCTTGTCTCTGTTGAGGATGGCTCTCACTTGAGGTTGTGCAGCATCCCAGATTTTCTTTCGACCTGTCTTTGGTTTGTCCTGGATGTCGGCACCATCAACCTGGATCCTCTGGACCCACCACTGGACAGAACTTTTGGACAAAGCAGACGCTCCATGCACATTCACTAACCTTTGGTGGATCTGTTTCTGTGTCAGTCCTTCCCTCATCATGAACCGGATTTCAATTCTCTGGTCAGATTTCTCTCGTGGAGGCATGTTGTCTTTTGCTCAAATCAGCAATTCGCGCGACAGCGGCACACACACAGTCGCAAGTTGCTCAGCTGACCTACTTCCTGTGACCTCAGTGCCACGATTGGTCGCACACAAGAGGACAACAACATGATCCTCAAAATATGAGAGGACCAAGGAAAAATCTCCGGGGGATATGCCCTGAGAGTACCGGACCCGCAACATACTGAACGAACCTCGTACATTCATGAGTTGCATGGAGTTTGTTCGTTGTCGTAAACGAGGTCCATCTCAAAAGTGTCCATTATGGGGACAAAACAAACTGAAGATTGTCTTCAAAATTCCTGGAAACAATTGGTGTGGCAGACCAGCATTCCTCCTTCTTCATACAGTGGCCAAACAATAAAAATACATTTAAATTAGACATTCTATCAAGCTGTGACTTTTTAACTGGTATTAATTTGAGAATGTTTCCTCAAATAAGGTTCTTGTATATTTGGTATGATCCAACATGAAAAGTGGACTTTTCCCCTCAATTTTATCTTCAGCTGAACTTCTGAATATTCAACTGCTTTTGTTTACTTTGTAAAGAAGTTTGCAATTGTGCCTCTGTGAAAGAATCTCTGGTACGGAAAAGAACAAAACAAAGGTAGTTTATTTCATATAACTTGTTTTGGGGCAGCGGAACACAACTTTCAAAGCATTGAACAGATATTTTGGGATGGACCTCGAAGGTTACTCGCTCCACAGCGCAGAATACGGTCAGACTGAATGTGCAATCCATTTCTATCTGCAGTAGAATACTCGTTCGTGACAGGTTTTTATCCCAAACGAGGACTGATCGGAGAAAATAGTTTGGACAGATCAGGTTCAAGAGCTTGTACCAAACAAACTGAAGCTGGAGCGGTACAGCGTTCTGTGTGTTTGAAAGTGCACCGGGTTCTTGTGGCCTCAAAATTCAATTTGGAACGAATTAAGGCCAGGACGTCTCTGGATGAGCCTTAATTATGTTCTCTTTCAGGATTTTCCTCAGAAGAAAACACTGAGGCTTGATTACACGTGAACAAATATTGGATGACACCCACCTGAAGGTTGCAGCAGGCAGTGCCATTGCAGTTCTGACAACAAACAAGAAGGAAGCGACAGTATCAATTCGCGAGGGGCAGAGATGGTGAGAACCGAGATCAACTCTGACCGAGTCAGGCGGATGGCAGCAAAACATGTGATTTGTTGTCGTGGTTGCTGCCTCGAGGTGAACTTTGCAACCGTCACGTTTTGGTGTGAAGAAAGGTGCTCATAACATTGACGTCTCCAGCAGACAAGCAAGGTGTATCGGATCCCTGTTGGCCATGGCAGCCGATTTTGGCAAGAAAGCTGGTTTACACTTGCGATGCGCCAGAAGCAGGACAAATCAAGGAGGCGTCCAGACCGCTGACTACATTGCTTATTCATGGGGACATCTGTTTGTCTTCAAGCGACGCAGAAGGGCCACTTTCTAACATAACACAAAGTAATTTTTGGGGAACCCTCCAATCGATGAAGTGGCAATCCGGTATCAAATGTCTTATCACAGCACGCGGGACTGCGCCGAAATGAAATCAAACGGAGGCTGCAGCAACGCTGCGCTACAATGACAAAATCGCGTAACAAGGCACAAATGAACGCAACCCTGAGATGGTTCCGAGTCCGACGGTCATCATCACTCAACCCAGTTCTCCTGCAGATGCGGACTGTATGAAATGATGCGGAAGGGACAAAGGAAGAATCGTGCTGCTTGACGCTCCGTGTCGATCTGGATCATGTTGTCATCAAAAAGCAATGGTGTGCTGTTCTTGGAAGGAACAAAAACGGGATTGTTGCAGCGCGGAATTGACGAAGTAAAGGTGTTAATGAAGAAGGCTCCTGGTATTGATCAGTCCTTGCATAGGTTTCTGTGAGAACATAAAACCGCCACCACCAACAGTAGCAAAGCCACCTTGGGCAAGTCTGGAGATTAACACATAAGATTGGCAGCAGGTTAGGACTCCATCCAGAATAGAAATGGCTGTCACCAGTGATATGAAGGAGAAAATAACTTGTAAGCAGGCATGTAGTGTCCAAGCAGTTTTCATCTCTTGCTGTATTTTCGGGAATATTCTGCACTCAAGAAGCAGTTACAATGGAGGCGGTTGTCGAAGTAGCGAAGGCCGACGCTACCTGTGTCACCTTGAGGATCGCTTACAAAACACTGGTTCACAGAGGAACTATCATATCTGTGATGTCGGAAGGAAAACTCGCGATGCTGGGTTGAAAACGAAGTAGGTCGGTGCTCTCTGACATCTGCAGAATGTCGGTGATTAGGGACATGGCGCGGGCGAGTCTCCACCGGACGAGGAAGCCTCCGAGTGGGCTCGTTAGGAGGTGAGTGCCAAAACCCTTCTCACTCCTGCCAATTTCATTAAGGCCGACGAAGAAGTCGAATTTTCTATGTTGGTTCTGTGGAAAGTTCATTCTGCAGCAATGCAGTCACTGGTCTGGAAAAATGGGTGAAAAGGGTTCACTCAGCCGTGACTAAGGTCCAAGGTGGGTGGTTTCCTTCTGTTCTTCCCCAGCGTTCTGCGCAAGTCACCGGTCGTTCGCTTTCGTCAAATGCAAACCAAAACTGCTAAGTATCACTTGGGGCGAGGAATCCAGAAGAATCTGCCTGGTGCGAGTGTTTTGATGAGGGCGATACGAAACCGCTTTGGTTATTGGATATCAGCCGCGGATTTACGTCCCTATGACGTAATCCCGCAGATGGCTGAGTATTTGAGGCTCTGCTCACACCAACGCAACAACTGCGAGTTGACATAATGGAGGATGACCCGAAGCATCGTTTCAGAAACTGTTTCTATTCATCACTCGATCAATCACAATTACACGTGTTCTTCAACTTCAGCAGTTGAATCCGGCCAGCGATACAAATCGCAGACGCTCCGCACTGATGGTTGGTAATTTACTCGGCTTTGAACACAGAAGCTGATCATGCAGAATGTGAGCCAAATCAATAGGATTGCCAACGTCTCGTCTACTATTATTTCCCAAAAATGCTCCTCGTCACAATGGCAACCCTCACACAATAATCTGCTGCTGTCGTGAACTTTGTTGCCGTGCACACAAACAGAGGCACCTCGGTGCAGGCGGCTCCATTTGTTCACTGCCACCGCCTCTAAATTGTCACGGTCGGGGCAACAGATCCTTGGTCGTTAGCGACTTGGTCCCCGAACAATTTTAACAATCGACCAGCGCTAAGTTGGCTGCCACTGTTTCGTGCGAAGACAAATGCACCGTTGGTGTTTTGCAAAATGGTGTGTTCCAGCCGGATACGATTGTCATCATCTGCTATTTTTTTCGAACACTCTCTCGTGAGATGGCAGGATGTTCCTTGCGTCAACTTGGGGTTCTCCAACATTGTTTCACAATGTGAAAGTCTGGCCAAAGGCCCAAGCAAACAACAGAGTAATTACGCACATCTTCCCTGAAAGAATCCATTTGGTAATGGACGCGACGCTCATCTGGATTGAAGCAATTTCTTGAAGCTCGCATGTTCTGGCGATTGCTGTGTAGCACACGCTCTGTTCCACCAACATTGAGGAGCCGACCAGTGTCTTTACCAACTGGTCAGACGCGGCTTTCGTGAAGACTCAGCCTCCCCATCATTGTCATGTGATTGAACCCGCAAGACACCAAAGATGCTTCAAGTTCCCAAGCCAGTCCATGACGTTGGGACAACAAAAAATTGATGTTGATGAGGAATGTGTCCTGCACCAGTAAAACTTATTTTGCCTGTACACGAGTAATTGCTCAGGTCCCAGTGGTGAGCCAACTCTGCAAATCCCGCAGCCTGCAGTCTGTGTCTGCAAAAAAAGCCATCAATGGTTACCCAATTCCACACTCCATACTGCAAAAATCACTCATGGCATGTCGGTTGGGCACATGTCTCACAGATTGACACACCAGGCTACCTCACTGTGTGTTTCTTGCTTAAATTGTCATGAGCACAGTCAGAACAGATGGCAAGTGACGCACCCAATGCTTCAGTCTCAGGCCTCGACGTGCATTTCCCATTGACATCTTTTGCCACGAGACTTAAGGCCAAACAAAAAAAGATGTTCTGTCTGGAAGTCTAATTTTCAGAGGAAGAGGCCTCTTGGACACACAACAACATGAAAATGGTCCCTGTTCAATCCCACATCACTTTTCGCGACCAAAACGTCTCACAAAAGTCATTGTGCGATTTCATAGGAGTCATGAACGTGGCGGACAGGCGTTTGAAATGTCCAAACAGCTGTGATGTGTTCGTGGTGTGCCGAGTTCTCTCTGAGACCCGCCTTGACATTCATTTTGGTCTTATGAAACTGGGTTCGGAAAGAACCCACAGTGGACAGAAGGGATATTTCAGTGTTAGCAGGTGATTTGGGGTCTCCAAGGTCACAGAAAACCACACGGAGTTAAAACACTACAAAGAGATACCCCAAAAGTGGATGCAAACGCACATCTCAGAATCATGTGATTCGAGTAGGTTGTGGGGACACTGGGGTGAAAACGGGCATGACTCTCACAAGGCGTATGCTGTACGGAAGCGGTTGGGTTGCCACAGGTCCCAGGCGACCAGAACCAGAACCCTTGCACAAAAGAAAACTGCAAGGAAGAACAGCAACAAGTGTCCAGATGGCTTGGAGAAAAGCTGGAGCCCTGAGTATTGACAACACTGGGTAGAGCTCAGGCGACACACAATGCAACAACTGCTTGCATAAGAACCGGACTGTTGCCCACAAACGCGTGCACACGCAAGGCAAGACACTCGTACGAAGGACAATACGAGGGTGGTCCACGATCTGGCGGTTTCTGTCCAATAAAATACGTTTCTTGCCATGGAAATAAATACTTTAATGGCTCAATTTGAAGACAATGAATACTTCCAACAATTCAACAATAAAAGTACATGCAGAAAACTGTCAAACATGTCAAAAAATACTTGTAAA
>JAAUXT010042031.1_pt1 | contig 23746 bp, 25 predicted proteins | sample 7278171 | NCBI WGS metagenome assembly JAAUXT01 (sample SAMN14350112, study PRJNA611818) | marine sediment metagenome | isolation source: surface marine sediment (1.8m) | place: French Polynesia: Moorea | collected 2018-08
TGCTGGGCAGGGCAAGATGTACTTATGATGTTCTTGTGAGTACACAAACAATTGTACTTGTGAGCACATTTTACGGTCCTTCGATCGGTCTATTTTGAGACGGTCTACGTAGATCTGTCAAGCGTTGCGTCTTGCACGAGAGAGTGCACGAATGTTCCACTTGAAGGGAAATCGCTGGATTCGTTTCTAAATTTCACGAAGCAATGGTTGCTGTGTCGTGGACAGCGACTTGTTCATAGACGCAACGCGCGACGCATCAAGTTTGCCACAGTCCCACCGAATTGTGCCAAGGTTGCAATGCGCGACGCATTCAGTGTGAATCGGGTCATTTCCAAAGCTCATCGTGCGAGGTCCAGAAGCAGGTGAAGCCGCGTGCGCTGCGGGAGCCGTGGAGAAGGTCAGGAGCGGAGACACAGCAGAAACTCGAGATTTCTCAATGCAGTGGCTCTTGTGAACGGATTATGTGTCTGTCGAATAGCCGTGGGCTTTAAGCACTGTTGTTCCATGTCTGCTGCTGGCAATGTGAGGAACAACACAAAAACACATCTACCTGTTGTGCGGGAGAGGAAATGGTAACGTGAATTAAGCGAAGTGGGATGAAGCTCGGAAGCTGGAATGGATAAAAACATCTGGCGTCTTTGTGCGGTGTTCTCTCTCTGTCTCTATCCAACAACATCTGAAAACATGAAAGATTTGTGCATAAATAATACAGGAGCACTTCTTAAAAGTTCGCGACAGGCGGAGTGATGCCTGTCGGACTCGAGACGTCTCAGCGACGACGTCCCTGGGAAACTTGGAACACGAAGCACATTTAATGACTCTGAACAGAACGGAGAAACATTTCTGCATTGAAGCTGTTGAGAATCATTGGAGAAGAGACTGGACGAGTTATACAGAAGAACGAGGAAACTTGAACAAGCCGTGTATGGAGCGGACAGTTTTGGGGTGATGCGGCCGACAAGCTTTCACGAGCACAATGCAGTTGTCGGAGAAGGTCACTTTGCGTCGTATCCGGACAACGCTGGACCGCGGACACGGACGTGCGTTTCCTCACTACAAAACCACGCGCCGTTTCCGGGGCGATTTGTTAAGGCGTTTCTCCTTCTCTAATTGGATGTCAAGTCAAGGCCGCCGCACGAGGCGCGCTCGCTTCGATTTGGACCTCTCCGAGGGAGAAATGTCTTATTAAAAACATTGCAAATAGGGAGCGATGTCGCTGTCGCGACCCGCCCACGGCCGCGCCGCCCGGCGGCGGAGAGGAATTAGACAGCGAGAGGAAATTAGAGGAGAGGAGGACCGCGGGAAATCAATGGGAGAATCGGCGGCGGCGGGGGCCGGGCGGACGGACGGGCGGCGGGCGTCGCGTCGGACGCGCCGTTTGAACAGAGCCGTGCGCGCGCACTCAAGGCTTGTTTATTCTGCCGATTGTAATTACGGCTGCGGAGACGTCAAGTTTGTTTTCTGCTGACGGGTCGGAGGGATTCGGTGCCCCACCCCACCCCGTCGTGGTTGTATTGAGCAGAGCAGAGCAATACAGCAGTTTGTTGCGCGTTTACGAGAAGAACGCGTTTGGACTCTGAGAACTTCCATCTTGCGAGAATGCAACGGGAAGTGAAATGTGACAATGCAGACTGGAGTTCAATGTCTGAAAGCTGAATGAGTGTGTGTGTTTCCTGCCCTGCATCATCTGCATGAAATCCAGACTTTGAAATGTCTGGATTAGTTTTCAAAGTTTGAAGCCAGGAAGTCGAGGAGAGGCTTGTTTTCTGTGTGGATGCGCAGAGCAAGTGGCTGAAGGAGTGGAGTGGTTGGTGTGCTCGCACATGCGGAGGGAGAGAGACGAGGAGGAAGCTGCCCCCACTTGCCTCTTATCTGGCGACGGTGCAGTAAGCTGGTGTACATTAAATCAGTCCGCAACACAATCACACCGTTTATGGTCGTAAAGATTTCTGCTGCTTTCCGCGAGAAAGGGAAACACAACACAGATCGGACTGAAAAGGCGCCGAGACTTGATGCGAGAGCGAAGAGGAGGTGGGCGATATTGAGTGAGGAGGTGGATACTGCAGAACGTGCGGTGGTTCTGAAAGGAGAAGGAAACGAGAGAAGCGAGAGAAGTGCTCTGTGGTTGTGATTGGAAATTCTCACACTGAGGCTCGGGAGTCAGCGTATCTTGTTACTGGTTCGCCGGGAGCCTGAAATTGTTCTGCGTGTGTGCGAGTCCTGGGAAGTATTAGAAATATGAGCACTTTATCACTGAATGAGGAGAAATTTACCCAGTACGGGACAATACAGACGACGAGCACTGCGAATGCAAACGGATACAGCAACAGCAGTAGCCCGACCAAGTTTGTACCCAATAATGGATGCGTCAAGTGTCGCCTGGAGCAGATGGCGCGACGCTGGTCGCAGGGGGATCTGTCGCTGCAGACAGAGGGCGCTGCCAATCCGCACCCGCCCATCCCCTGGCGGGACGACAGGAACGGGTGGGGATCCCCCTGGAGGGGGAACCCCGACCTCGCCCTGCAGACGCATCAGCAAGCCGTGGCGCAGAAGGCCGCTACTGCTGCTGCTGACTTCCCTCCTGACTTGCGGCCCTGCAGGGGAAAGTACTACCTGCTGAGACACGGGTCGAGCTTCTATCTGCTGCAGTTTCCCTGCTGCAGGACGCGGTGAGTAGATCTAGAGTCCCTGCAACTTTTCCTTGTGGCCTGCAGGGTGCCTGCAGGGTGCTCCTGCTTCCTGCTGAATCTGACCCACACGGAGATTGAATGAGGTCGGGAGTTGTGTGGGGAGTGACTGTGACATGGTGTTCGTTGCGTTGTTTTTCCTGCGGCTTTGTCCGTTTGGCCCACACGGATTGACAGCATGACAGACACGGAGAACTGTGAACCCTGCAACACGCAGCCTGGTGCGAGACCCCAGAAAGCTTTGTCTTCATAATTGCGTTGTGTCCAGGCTCCGAGTGTTGCTAATCTGGCGTTAAACCCGGCTTTAAGCCGCACGGAGCCCACACGAGAGAGATTGATTGCGTTGATAAAACTATTTCGGGTCGGCCTGGTGATCTGCATGTGTAATGCGACGCTGGGTCGGGCGACGCTCGCTGTCTGGGACGCCGCGTCGTGACGCCTGCTTCACGCAGCGTGCGCCACGCGTGGGTCCCTGGTGAAGCCAGTCGGCGCCGTCCTGGACGCAGCGTCGTTGGACGTGGTTCACACTACCTGCGTCACACGTGGGACCCTGTCGGCGTTGTATGGACGCAGTGGGCAGCGGCTCGCACCTGCAGAGACGTAACGCGTGACGCGTGCATTGTGAACGGGGCGTCACGGGTTCTGTAACGAGCGCCCAATCCGAATTCCACTCGACCATTGAATCAATTTCGGGGGCTCCGCTGTGAATGTTAATTCTATCGCCGCCCGGAACCTGTTGATTTGGTACCAACCCAGGCGGAAAGGTTCCAGTCAGCCACGTGATCAGAGGGGTGTGCGTGCGTGTGTGCTTGCGTGTGCGTGCGTGTGTCTGTGTGCATGCGCACTTGTGTGCGTCTCTTATGTATTGTTCGTGGAATCTGAGGCGCTTCGTCGTGGTGGCCAAGAAAAAGAAAGCATTTTTCACACTGGGTGCTTCACGCACCTCTGGACACTCCAATGGGGAACGTGGCCCCAAGAGCAGCCAACATTGCGGTGTCGTGCATTTGTAGTGTCGTCTTCTGCGGTGCTGAAGTGAGACTGAAGACCTATCAAAGAGATGTAGGAGACGCGTATCTAAATATTGCATCACTCTCCATGTTCTCGAGGGCCCCGCCGTGACACCGGAACTTCCACAAGCACCGTCGGGGGACCCATCTCCACATCGCAGAAATCGTGAAAAGAAAATTGCATTCAACGTTCTTTTGTCATTCGCGGAGTCATTTCCAGTTTGTGTAACTGAATACCCTGTTGCTGCTGTGAATGAGCATTGTGTGTGTTATTCAAGTCGTCACGCTGCGCACTTACGTTGCGCACAGACGGAACGAGGTGTGAGGCTGAGGCTGGACATCAATTATGCAGGACCGTCGCGTGTTTGCGACCTGCGGCGGAAGAGAGGCGCGGGTGATTAGCATTCCTGGCGTGATAGGGCTGGGGGGGGCTGGGACAGGGGTGGGGCGGGGGGCTGGAACTGGTGCCGGAGCAAGGGCAAGGGCTGGGACAGGGGCTGGGGACGGGGTCAGGGCTGGCACAGGAGGTGGGGGTGGGGTGGGGCTGGGGTTGGGGCTGGCACTGCAGTGGGGGTGGGGGTGGGGGTTGGGAGCAGGGAATGAGGCCATGACTTGTGCTGGGGATGGGGCCCGAGTAGGGGACGGAGCAAGGGCCAGGGAATGGGGTCGGGACCAGGCTAGTTCTGGGGTGGGAGCCTGGGGCCAAGGTCGGGCGTGACGGAGCCGGGGCCGGCACCCGTTTGAACAGTGTCACCTGTCGGAGATGTGACCCAGTTGTGTTGATCCGGCCCAGGGAGGGAGAGGAAGGCGCGCGCAGTAGGTGTTCAAACACCTGAAATATTGAATTATTGACTTTCGCGACATGTCAGTTCCGCTGCACGCTGGACGCGTCACACGCTGCATCCCCAACAAAGCGTATGGGCCTTGTGGGCTCGAATCGCCCAATGACGTGCTGGGACCAAACGCATGATGCAGCGTGAACCCAGCCTCAAAATGAGTGAAGGAATTCTGCGCGACCAATCGTTTTAATAAGGCTGCTCGCCTCGTGTGACTGAACGAAGGCAGCCGTGGTGCTGATCCCGGAGCGAGTCCAGCCGCTCAACTGTCTGTGGTAAAGTACAATGTACGAGACGCCCCGCGACGTTTCCCGTGAGATGTGAGTGCTTCGCCGGACGTAACCATGGTGATAAAAGTGAAAGATTTAAACTCGTGCACTTCAAGAGACTCGTTGCAGCTGGTGGGTGCTGTGAGGCACGTGTCACACCAGATGCGTCGTGCGTGGCATTCTTGTTGACGTCAAGTGTGAGTGGACGCAGCGTCCTTCACGACGTCGCACGACGTACCTGATGAACCAGGCCTCAGATGACAGTTAACACCCCACGGAAACGTGCATGCAATTTTAAATTGCTGAGAATGTTAAACTTAATGAACACAAAGTACACAGCATGCACTGTTTGACAAAACGTCTGCGGGGAAATTTTTCCGGGGGATTTTCCTCCTCTGCTGATTTAATTAAATGCATATTTGATGTGAAGTTTGTTCAAGCAAAATCTTTTTCGGCTGCTGTTCTGCGTTCGATGCGATAAGTCCCGGGGCCTCAGGCGGCGCCGCTTCAACTCCATGTCAATACACAAATATTGTGAGGAACTATTTGCATTGTCCTGTCTCCCCAATCAAAACACCTCAGCGCCGGGTCCCCGTTGCGTCGCGTTGTGACGGGTAACGAAACTGAGGCGCTTTGTGTGGGGAACATGAAATATATTTCAGGACCGTGAAGCGTTGTGTGGGAGGTGATTGAAAGACCAGGGAGCGAGTGGCCCATGTTCACACTGGTTCCGTGTCCGTGACAGAACACCGTGCGCAGTGTGCGTGAAATGGTCAACACACGTTGCAATGGTTTTGTGCACACTGGTTCCTGGAATCCGTGACGGGAAGGTTTTGGCTCTCTCAGGCTGAAAAACATTCCGTCACGGATTCACGAAACCAGTGTGAACAAGGGGTGGCTTCTCTGTTTGCTCTGTGTGTGTGTGTGTGTGTGTGTGTGTGTGTGTGTTTGTTTGTGTGTGTGTGTGCGCGTTTGCGTGTGTGCGTGCGTGCGTGTATGTTGCTGGAATGTGATGCCATTGATTTCTGCAGGTATTCAGCTGCTGATTGAGAACGGACTTCTGCTTCTGTATCGATCTCTCCACGTGTCAGAAAAAGGTAGCGGCGCTCTTTGTGACCATAACTTCACAGGGCGTGGCGTCCTTTGAGAAACTCGGCGACAACATTCCTGCGATTGAGATAATTGTCGTGTTGAGCGAGGTCGCTTTGAATGGGCGTCAGCGATTCATCCGCCCAGCAATACAAGGTCGCCAAATGGATTCCTCTGCCAAAAACCTCCTCCTGATGGAGGGTGGTTTTTGGAGTTGGGGGGGGGGAGAAAAAAAGTTTACTGGGCTTCTTTCTTGAGTTGAAGTTGACAGGCACTTTTTGTGTTGGGTTGGGTTTCCTGGAGTAATATTTAAAAAGGCGTCATCAGTCGGGAGGAAATGGAGAACTGGCGGGGTGTATTAGTTACGGATGGCGAGCTGTTCCAAAATGCATAAACTTCTCATATTGTCACCTCATCCATCACATTGTATTGTGTCGTCTCCAGTGGGCGACGCGCTGCGTGGGAAGCGTCGCTTTTCCTCTCACTTTGCGCCTTCCTTTGACAAATGTGTATCAGAAGTTCTTCACCCATTTGGATTAAGATTCAAAAAGTGTTTTTTCTTGAAAAGTTCAATTTGTGCACCTTTGGGCCACGCAGCGTGTGTCAGTCACTCTCTCCGCCTGAGAGACGATGTGGGATGCGACTGCAGTTTGTATTCCCATCAAACGGTGCTTTCCGTGGTTTTCTCTGCATCCGGATGATGACTGCAGTCGCAGGGCTGGTGGTTCCAACAGCCACAGAGTCAAAGTCTGGTGGTTTTCAACAACTTGATGGGTGACTCTGTAGAGGCGTGGTGAACAGCTCTGGCAACCCAAGTCCGTCAGATTCCAAACACGGAAGATGCGCGTGGTGGTTCCAGCATCCTGGGTCCAGTGGTTTTCTCCATGCTACCTCAGTACCTCAGTCTGTGTGAACGAGTCCAGTGCTTGGATAGCTTGGTGGCTCCTTGTTTGTGTGGTGGATCTGACATCATGGGCACGCTGGTTGAACCACCTGCTGTTCCCGTCGGTTCGCGCCTGTTGTGCGTGAGTTGGAGCCGAGTCCAGGGAGCCGGGAGTCTTGATTTATCTGGGCTGCATCTCGACACAGGAACCCGAGCCTGAGCTTGGCCTTCGTCGCCGCACCTGGGCCCCGCTGTCGCTTCCGGTGAGGCACGAGGCGTTTGAACCGAGCGCCCCGCAGTTCAAACGCGCCGGATGTTTTGATGCATTGACTCTGCCCCTGATTGGGGCGGTGCGTGGAAGGTCGGTGCGGTGTGGTTGTCTGTAGGTTTCTTGGTGTTTGTGTCCTGTTTGCCATTTCGGGGTTCGTTGTTCGTTAGCACCCGAGGCAGGCTTTTGGCTCAGTTTTGCGCACAGTGACAGTGACATTTCACTGAATGTTTTACACTGGATGCATGTTGACACCGAACGCATGTTACGCACTTCGGAGTCTCCTGTCCTGTTCGGGGTTCTTTCTTTGGACCCGACACTGGAAGCAGAGCCCGTCGGTGGGCCCTTGTTTCAGGAGGGTTGAGCGCAGTGACAGTCATGGCCTGTTTTCTTTGTTTGTTACGTTTGTGACAAAGTCAACGCACTTTTTGAAACCAGGGTCAGTTTTCTTGAGATACGGAGAAATATGAGTCTGCGAGTCTGGCGAAATGGATTGGGGCGGCCCGAGGCCGGGGTCGCGACAGATAACATCGCAATAAAGGGACGCAAACCGGAGAATCAGCGCGATACATCAAATAGCGTATTCGAGACGGGGACCCGAGACATCGGAGCGGACCGGGCACCCGATTGTTGCATGCGCAGCGAATGGGCCAAGGAGTAAGATTTATTGTGCAGTCAGCGCTTGTCTTTATGGAAACAACGCGTGTGTTGTTGTTGTCACTGTGGCAGGTTTTGGGTGCAGGACAATGGTGGCTGTGGAGAATCCGGGGTCGCTCGGGGGTGCTGTGGAGCGAGCAGTGTTGCGAATCGCTCTTCTGGTCTGGGTGTGTAGGAAGTGTGTGTGTGTGTGTGTGCGTGTGTGCGTGTGTGTACGCGTGTGTTGCGCAGGGAATCACAGAGACACCGACCAACACAGACAAGCCCGGGGGTGTGTGTGAAAACTAGTGCAGGATGACACCCCCGTCATCCATTAGCTGAACTTGGGACAGTTTTATATACAGCAGTTAGCATGACGACTGTTCCGTGCGATCCACGCTCGCTTGTTTCCCTTGGCCCTTGGAACTGTTGTGCAAACTTCGAGATTGAACCAAGTTTTAAAAGGCCTTGGTTTTTCAATTCCCAGCATCCTCTGCTGTGCACTGTTGGTGTTGTTTCAACCCCGTGTCGACTGTGCCGCCGAGCATACGTATTGCTTATTACATTCTCCATCCAGGCACGAGACATGAAGCGAAGCAGTAGGCAAACTTCTCCAACAGTGCGGCGACGTCGAATCTGGGCATTGTGTTTCAAAAAATGCGCAGAAACCTTCCGTCACAGCAGCAGCGCACGCGTTTGGTGGAAGAAGAAGAAGCGACAAGGTGTTTGGCGTTTTCTTTTCATCTGAGTGAAATGCTGAAGGTTGCGACGCTTCTTCAATCCCCGACGTCAAAATGTCAGGCGAAAGTGACATGGCCGCATCGATCGCTTTTGTCAATCCGAGCGACGGGGTCCTGGAGGATGAGAGAGGTTCTCTCTGAAAGCCAGGATCACACTGGATGCGTCAAGCATTGAGCATTGTGTCCATGGGCAGGTCAGTCCAGGTTCCTACTGGACGCGTCAAGTGTTGTATCCGTTGGCAGATCAGACCGCTGGATGCGTCAAGCGCTGGGTCCATGGGCAGCTCAGGTCAAGTTCACACTGGGCGAGCCAGCCCTGTGTCCCAGGTTAGGTCAGGCCACTGAATACGTGGAAGGTTCTGCTCATGCCGTTGTCCTTCGTCACTGCGACGCAGGGTCCACGCAGCGCCTGTTGACCACCAGTCCAGGGCTCGTGACGCACATCACCCACCGTGCAGCGGGTCATGAGAGGCTCGACTCTGAAGAGTGAGTGTCGTTTCCATCAGCTGAAAAGGCCAAAGCAATTTTACAATGAACGTTTCCTCTCAGTCGCCGAAAGGCAGATTGGTGTCTGGAGCTCGCTAGACATGCGAGAGTTTGGGAGAAGAGAAGGAAGTTCCCTTTGTGCGGCAGATTGCTAGACTCTCAGGAAAGTGTCTTGTTGAAGGAAAAACGTCTGTGTCCCCTTGAGTCTCGGCGTTTGTCCAGGTAAAGCAGCGATGGAGGAAAGCACAGAAAACCTCATCTCCCTCCATTAGAAAAGCTCTTCTGTCCACTTGACCATTGACATTTGGTTTCCCGTGTTCAGAACCCAGCGGGGTTCCCTGCAGTTTCCATAGCCGTGACAGCGGCGACCGTCTGCTGGGCGCTCCAGTGGATTGCTGTGTATTTTGTGTGAGAATCATAGTGTTTTCCAGGGGCCCCGTCGTTGACTTGTGGACCTCTCAAGATTCTGACGTCTCAGCAGAGCAGCAATTCAATTTTGAAAAGTAGTTTCCTGCAGTTGCATCTCGGGCCAGACCGGGCCGCCCCCCCCCCCACCCCCTCTCTCTCTCCACGCGGGCAAATGATATCATTGCGCCGTCAGCCGATACGACAGACACAGCGGCTTCGGCTGTGAGTAACGCCGGGGGAGGTGGAGCCGAATCTCCGGGCGGCGCCTCGAGATTGGCCCCGGGAAGAAAAGGGTTTCCCTCCGCAGAGCTCTGGAGTTTATCATCTCTGTATCAGTGTCAACAGAAGCAACATGATCACACTTAATGCGCCATGATGGCACTTTACGATTTCCTGAGTTTACTCGCAATGTCTTCCGAGCGATAATAGATGTGTGATAATGGGCGATAAATACACGTGGCTCGGAGTAGTAAAGCGGTGAGAAGGGAGTCGAGATGCCCCTTTATTTCGGAGACGGTGCGCTGGGGATGGGGATTAGCTTGCGGGGCGCTCTATACTGGACGTTTTAATCGTCGGGTGTCCCACCACAACCTCGACGTTTTAACGGTGGCAAATGGCACGATTTGGCGCATAAACCCTCCGCAATTGAGCTCGAGAACCAGCAGTGGGTAGGGTTTCATGAAGTCAGTGTCCAGCTGGGGAGAATGGCCACGGAAGAAACCGGATGTTCCTCGGTGCTTTGTCACGTGCCGCCATTTGTCACGTGACCCGGTTTGTCCGCACTTCAAAAACATGTTCAGTCCAGATGGGTTTTTCTTGGGTTTGCCGGTCAAGGAAACTGCAGGAGGAGGAGACATAAAAGTCTCTTAAAATGGGCGTAAATTACGAACGTGCTCATTGTCTTTGTTGCGCGAAGCACGCGCGAAGGAGATGGAGGGCGAGGTTTCTGGTTCGCCCAGCGTGCCACGACGCTCTTGTCGCGTTATGATGGGTTGAAGGGGAATATGGGTGCTTTCTTCAGCTCCCATATTTTCAAAGAAAATTGCAGAGAAACTGACATTTTTACTTGACGTAACCGTGGTAACAAATGCGTGTTGTGGCGACGGGCGTTGCCGGGTCGATTAAGGATATCATGAGATTTGGTAATAGGTCTTCTCAAGTTGCGTTAAACTGTCGCGCTTTTCATGTCTTCTTCGTGTCGGCTGCTCGACCGTAATTCTGATTTATGGCTTGGTAAGAATCAAGGGTCTCAGGCCGCTGGGCTCACACTGCACGCGTTCTGTGTTGCGTGCGTGAAGGCGTCAATGAACCCAGCGAAGCAGCAAACATTGTCTTGTGCAGGGTAAAACGCATGGCGCGTCCTGTGTGAACCTGGCTTGAGATGCATTCCAATGTGGGCTGCCAGAATCTTGACCAAGAGGAGTTTTGCCACTTTATTTGGTAGCTTTTGATTTGGTTCAATGTTTCAACAATGGCTCCCACTGTGTGCCTGATGCGTCGTTCCGTGCATTGCGCTGCGAACTGTGAGCGAGGTTGTCATCTTTAGGAACCGAAGAACGGTCAGACGGCGCCCACGGTTCTTCGCAGTGCGACCGGGCCAAGTTTGGCCGCAGGTCAAGAGAAGCAGGACGTTGAAGTGGCGTAGCCCAGTTGCGGTTGGGAAATCCGTGCGTTTTTGCATTTGGTCAAGGTTACTGGATGGTTTGCGCGGTACCTGTCAAGTTTGTGGGTTTGTATAGGGGGCGCCATGCATCATTCGTCCAGACCTGTGTGACCCTTGCGCTCATATCGCATCAGCTTCCAAAGGTTTCCAGGTATCTGGAGTCACGCCGTCAGTCCCGTCCGGCAGTGTTGCTGTGTAGCGCATACAAGAATTTTCTAATTTCCTCTGGAAAACTTTATCTGGGGCCGAACCATTTCCCGACATATTAGGTAATTTCCGACAGTGGCTCACAGGAGTGGGAAATCCATTTACAGAGCGGCGCAGTGATCGCGGCGTGGAGCGACACGACATCACGACAACGACCTTCGGGTCGGAACTATTTCTGACACTGAAGCCCTTTGTCACCGTTTTTGACAAATGGCCGCTTGTTTTTTGTAAAACCTCTGCACTTGGAAAAAGGTACAAGTTTCGCATTAAAATTTCATGGGAAAAACGTCTTGTGTTGGGAAACAGCCACTTGGTTCGCTCGTCGGGCGGAGGAAGCCCATTGTCCGTTTCTTGGGCCTGAACCGCCGCGACATTTTGAGACCTGGGGCGGGCCACACTGCGGGCCGAAGTCCGAAGAAGCCTCAGTTGTTTTTTCATACGTGGCAAATTTTCTTCTTTTTGTGGTTCTGCGGGGTACAAAGCATGAGTCGAGGCCGATGCAAATTTCACCTTGTGCCTGAGGCGCAACATCGCAGCGTCAGCGTGGTGCAAAAAATGCTCAAAATGTGCAAGAAAGTGGCGTTGTTTTGGGAGGAGAGTTCTTGAGAAGCAAGACACGCCAGTGTGATGTTTTAAATTGGGTGGAATTTGGGGCTTCAGAGATCCGAAGTCGCTGAGCGCTTCGCTGAGTGTGGCACAGCGCCACGTGCCGTGTGCAGGTGCATCTGCGCAACTCATGCCACGGTGCGCAGTACGCTTGAGGCGGGGACACACAGGGTAACGGTGCTTGTTGCGGCACTGCTCATCAGCTCGAATGAAAACCTTGAACACTGTGTTACGAGCCCCATGCTTGTTTCCCGGGGATGAGGCCCTGGAATGAGGAGCACTTGATTGTCACACTGACGCGCAGTCGCGGCGGTGTGTCCTCCGTCCCGAGCCTCTCAGTGCACGCGAGTCGAGCAGCTTAGTCTCTGGAGAAGCGTGCTCATGGAGCTGGTGTGCAGGAGAGACATATGACTCCAGCACACTCACCAGTACGTGAAGGCGTGTGCCTCTCCAGCACGGTCTATCAATGCAACATTGTGGCGCAGTGCTGGAGCTTCTCATGCCTCGCAGCCACACCGTTTGACCCAGACCCGGGAGGCATGTGTCCCTCCAGCACCATGCCTCGGGCACACAGCAGTGGGCGTGGTCCGTGCAGGTGCGTCTCTTGGCTCAGTCTCCATCCCGGCGGCTCAGCCCGCTTGATCCACGGAGAATAGGAGTCGCTGGTTGACTGCCTGAGGCCTTTTTTGCACCAGATGTGTCGTACGTTGCGTTCTTGCAAGTCAATGGTCGGGTCGTCTTGTGCGATGCAGCGCCCACGGAGCGCACGACGCAGCCGATGTGAAGCAGGCGGGAAGGAAGCGTTGAGATCACGTCGACTTTGCGTCGTATCAAGAAGCTGCATAACGTGTGACGCAACTCGTGTGAAACCAGAAGAGTGTGTGTGTGTGCGTGCGTGCCTGCGTGCGTGTGTGCGTGTGTGTGTGCGCGCAATGATCCTGGTCCCGGTCCTGACAGCGTTTGGATACTGTGTTGTGACGACGTGCAATTTTGTTTTTGGGGCGGGAGGGGGGGCTCTTTCACTTTCATCTGCAAATGCAATGCAGTTTCTCTGATGTGTGTTCGATCAGTTTTCTACATCGAATGGCAGCTGCTAGAAAAAACAGGAAAAGTGCATGTGGATTCGCGAATGCTTTGACCCAAGGGGATCAATCATCATATTGCCTCCATCTGCATCACATTTGAATTTTGTATTGAGGAAAAGTGGATTTTTTTCTGTGGGACTGCTGGTCCCTAACAGCGGCCGTGGCTTTTGAAGATATTGGAAACGTCAAGTGGTGACTTCACCGCTTTGATTTATTGAGGTGTCACCCAATAGCCGGGCCAAAGCTGCCGTGGAGTGCTGGTAAGTTTGATGTGTTTGTGCGCTGCAGGGGAAAGTTTTCTGTTTGTGAGTTTGGGTGACATTTATGTGTGAGCTCTTTTCGCTTCGCTTTTGACGAGTTGCTCGTAAATGTCAACGGTGGCGCAGCTTCAGTGCGTTGCACGTGAAATTCTCCCGGTACCGCATTATTGCAAGGCGTGTGACACACTGAAGGCGTCGTGCGTTGCGCGTCAGTGGTGAGGCCCCATGCAGCCACAAGTTTACGTCTTCTTGTTCACCCACTGCCCAAACAAAGTTGTGGCATGGGCGTTGCACTAAGACACGCTGTGTTCCGTTGTGTGGTTTTCACTGACGTAGATGGGGATGCACTGCAGAACGCATCTCGTGTGAAGCAGGCGCTGTTGTGGGTGTCGTCCCCGCGGCCGGGAGCCTGGGAACAGGAAGGATTCTGAGCAGCGAAATGAGCTTCGTGCGCTTCCACACCACCACCGATGAGGACGTGAGACGAGCGAGGGAGAGGAGAACAGGGGGAAGTCACGGAACCAGGGAGCAGCGAGACAGCCGTGTTGACTTTGAAAAATTGAGGAATTTGAATGAGCGACAATACAAGGAATTTGGATGCGATTGGGAGGTGGATGCGACGCTGCTGATAGAGATCGTGACGTGACACAATCGGACGCTGACTCAGCAATTACTGCCGTTTGAACAGCCGCAGATTGCGGAGAATTCAGGATGGAAGAAAAGTTCCGTGCGGACGGCGAATAAATCTATGGACGTAGTGGACGTGGAGAGGAAACTTCGCAAAAGCTCGCATCTCGTCTCTCACGACGTTCCCGTCAATGGAAGCTCAGACTGATCCGATTACAACAGACTCCATGACAATTACATTTCAGCAGCTTCAAATTCTATTCTCCGCACAGCCTTTAGACAAACTGAAACAAGATAGGGTTCCCTCTGTGATATTCAGCAACACTACGAATCAATGCTGGTGTCGAGGCCAGGTACGGGATACGTACACAGACGTGACGATGCATAAAGTACGAACCATTTTGTGCAACACGCGGTTCATTTTACGCACGCAGATCCGTGGGTAATGTACCTGAAGCCTGGATATCGTTGGGCGGCGGCGGATTGTGGGTGTGGAGGCCGGAGTGGGTGTGAGAGTGTGAAATACGAAACTAATGGGTGTGATGGGAAAAGTGATGATCTGTATGGGAGGCAAGGGGCGGGCGGGATTCCGGGTTCGCCTCGTTCCTGATTAAAACTTCACCTGAGTTGCGCGATCTTCCATCGATCGCTCCTTTCATCATCTCCGGGGGGGGGGGGAGGGGTGTCCACCCAGACGCCTCCGCCGCCGCATCGTGCGTTTTGGGGGACGTTGCGTGGGGCGTGTGTCACGGTGGACGCGTTGCGTGGCCAGGTCGACGCATGCGCACTTGAACGTGTGCAGTTTCACGCTGGACGCATTGTTGCCGAGTCGGACACAGGAAACGTGCGCCGCAGGTCAGGGTCCGAGCGTGACGCGACCCTTTCTCAGCGTCGTCCTGTCGTGTGCCTCGCGAAATGCTGCAGCTCCGGAAGCATCGCGGTTATGGGGACATGATTCGCTCCTGTGATGAGAAGTGTCGCCGACTGGTGAAGTGCACAGGAAATGAGCAAAGTGTCGCCGCGCGTGATGCGAACTGGAGCTGACCTGGGGATGTGGTGCTGTTCTGCAGACGCGTTTCCTGCAGAAAATTTCCTCCCTTCATGGAATGAAGACTGGAGTGCAGGTCGAAGGGCCTCTCTCTGTACTGCACGAATTGAGGCTCAAGTTTTTGTGGATGGATCTGGATCTCGATCGTGCAGCTGCACGAATTGACGCATGACGTTTCGTGGACTGTGCAGCCACGTGACACTGTGTCGTGGTTCGGGTGCAACTGAAGGGAAAACCCCGTGTTGACGTCAGGAGTGGCTTCTCCTCGGGTGTCGTCTCGCACCGGGAGCGCCTCGCCTTGACTCGAGTCGGCGCGTTCCGGTGTCAAGGGGAAAGCTGAATGCCACGACGACGACGCGACTGCGCTCTCCTCGCTCGGTGCCTCCTCCCCCGAGACAACAACGACGAACTGCTTTATTTCAAACTTATTGATAAAATCCATGAAGGTGTGTTGTGTGTGGCGCCCACGCAGTTGTCTCTGCGAACTAACTCACGTCAAGCGGATCACTGCACGTCACCTTTGTGTTCGCATCACCAGTCTCGTCATGCAGGATTAACTGAACAGCATTGTTTTTGCAGAGTCTTAGCATGGATTTGAGGATCTGTTGCTTGAGCTTTCCTTGCGGATGAGAGTTGTGGCCTTGTCAACTGTGACAGGAATTGACGCGCGCGCCTCGGCACAGGGAAGGGTGGAGCCCTGCTTCGCCGATGCGTTCTGCTCATATTGAACCTGTTCTTCCAGAGCTGTCGCAAAACAGACCTGATGCCGTCAGGTGCACAGCAAGCGGTCACACGGGAATTTGTGCGCTCTTCATCTTGTGGGGTTGGAACGTGTTGTCGCGGTGTCGACGGACGTTGGGCGTTGCGCAGTTTCAGTTCGTCGCCAGCTGTGTGGTTGCAATCAAGCCTGTCTCGCGCTACAATGCGACACGCGTTGTGTTGCAGAACGAACTGCAGTGCAGATCTACATACTTCAACAGTCGAACGAAGCTGAATGGACGCAGCCCCCTCAGACGCAGCGCACGACGCACTCACCGTGAACCGGGCTGCTGTGGATGCGACGAACCCGGGGATCGCGTGCTGTTCGGTGGATGGAATCCAATTTACTTCTCCTTCCCGAGGAGCGGCGTCGCGGCCACGAGGGCGGCGCGGGAATAACTCAAGCGGCGTGATTGCGCTGCGGGTTTTGTTTTGACGGGTGAGGGGAGACGACAACAACACACACAGCAACCAACCGCAACTTGTGCGCAACTTGCTTCGCTTCGCAGACACAAGCGCAGCGACTGGGTTGGGGAGATGTGTCGTCATCGTGATTCTGTTAGGGAGACGTTAGACACTCCCCAGCTTCGTCAGAGCGAAGCGGTTTGTCACGCAAACCAAACAGCGAAACTTCAGCGGGACAAAAAACGGTTCCTTCATGTCACAGCTTGAAAGCGCGTTCGCTTGTTTTGGAACAGCTCACATCCTTTTTGACTTTCGCCTGCGGTGAAAAAGCAAAGATTTCAGAAGCGTAGTGGGAAAGGAAGGAAGATGAAAGGACCGCGTTTTGGAGAAAAAAGCCGGTAAATGGAATGTGAAGCTCGTGACAATGGAATTAAGTTTTAAGACAGCGGCAGAAAGGGGAAACGTACAGACAGCGACAGCAGGCTGTTCACGTGGCAACTTTCTACTCAACACAAGAGCGAACAACTACGCGGAGAAGAGCAGAAGCGAAATTGCAACAGCTTGCCGTTTTCACAGTGGTTGTTCTTGGAAGAGCGAGACACATCTGTCGCTGGACTCTGTGTTGATCTGTGCATTTGATGTTTGACAGTCAATGGAGTAAAGGTTTTCTCGGAAGAACACCTTCGCACGTTGTGGCTGTTACCACTTGAACAGATGAGGGATTGCTGACGTCACCCGTTGCAGAACTTGCTGACGTCAGCCATGTGCGACTCTGCTGCGCACGCGGGGTGCGCGCGCCCCGTCACCAACGGCCTCACGTCGGACTCGCTGCCCGGATGCATCAAGTGTCGCATGGAACACATGGCGCGACGCTGGTCGCAGGGGGATCTCGCCGACCGTGCAGGCGCCGCGGGCAAGAACTGCAGGCTCCACCTGCAGGGCGGCGGGGGAGGCAGTGGTGAGGCCTGTTGTACACTGGACGCGTTACGTCCTTGTACGAGTTGAAGTCAATGGGCGTGGGGTGGACTACGCGACACCCCCCCCCCCACCCATTGACGTCACGCATCCAGTGCAACAAACCTCACGCTGTTGTTTTCGCATCGTGCTTGAGCGATGAAATCGCGTTGCCGCTTTGAATGCGTTGTTTCTGTCACGTTTCGTACTGAGCATGGTGCTGGGGACTCACCGAGTCTCATCAAATCAAACATCTCCGTGTTAAATAGAGACGGATGTTGCTCTGAATTCATTTTCAACCCAACTTCAACAAAATGAATCAGTCCGGATGTCCCAGGGGCCAAGCACGGTTTGTGTCGCATTGAAGCGACTGATCAGAGATTGGCCTCTTTGAAGCATTCGTAATTTTTGCAAACACCCTTTCTTGTAAATCTGACCCCCACTTTTGATCTGTCCGAGAGGTCTGTTCAGTGACATGAAACGCGTATCTCAAAGTCACAACATGATTTGGCAGTGTACGGCAGCAAGGAGAGAATCACCGTGGACCCTGCAGACCCTCCCGCCCCAGGAGGAGGAGGAGGAGGGCGATGCAGGGGCAAGTACTACCTGCTGAAAAACGGCTCCAAGTTCTACATCCTTCAGCTGCCCTGCTGTCGTGCGCGGTAAGTCGAGCGGGTGGGCGTATACAGAGATGCTCAGTCTCAAACTGAAAAGAAAAACCCAGCAGTCAATACAGTTGGTGGAAGATGAAAGGAAAAGCACAGCCAGTGCAAGATCTGTCGCGCCCGCACCGTCGAAACAGAAGTTGCCTCGTGGTGCACCGAGCAAGGGAAACACGTGAACTCCTGTCTGTGACGGTACGTGTGTATGCGCATGGCTTCGCTCTGAGGTGAGAGATCGCTGAGACTTCAGTGGAGGGGAGTGTCTGTGTGAGATGCGCCATTGATCAGGTTAATAAGTCTACAGCGATGCTCCTTCACCGCCGGATATGTGTGTGCGGCGAACTCCGTGCACATCCATTGGGATCTGAGAGGCCAAGCTCACGCCGGGTGCGTCTCTGTGAGACTATAGAGATTGTGCGTCGGGGCAACAGATGCAACTTGTGTGAAAAATGGCCTCAGCACACTGGATGCATCGGAGCGTTGCGTCGGGTTTCTCTCAGGGTTCGTGCACTCCACAGCGATGACACGCACATCGGTGCATCGCAGCGACCAGGGACGAAACTCGTGACGCTCCCTGTGTGAAAACGGCCTGCGTCTCACTTGACACGTTCTTCGTTCCTTCTTTGACCCGCAGAAGCTGTTTGCCACCGAGGCTGTTCCTTTGCGCCTGTATCAGATTGCTCGTTTCTCCGCGGCACTGATCGGTGTTTCGTTTCGGAAATGAGGGATAAAGTATGCTGGGCCTGACTAGAGTTTACGATGCCTGTTTACCCGCCAACTACAGCACTGATAGGATCTTCAGGGCACAAGTATTGATGTCACGCAAATAGGACCGAGAAACGGTAGCACCGAGCAGAGCCGTCGTCTGGCGCGGCAGCTGGATTGTCAGGTCCCGTCTCGCAGCAGTTTGAGACGTTGAAAAGTTGTCCGGAGCTCAGTGAATAGGGAGGCAGTTTGTAAAGCCATTAGGGCTGCCGGGTCGCATTCAAGGAGCAGGTGACATATTCACCCGAGTGGAAATCGAGTACATGGAGATAGAGACGGGTCTGTCCACACCGGGGGGGATGTCGCCCTTTTTCTCGTCGCTTTTGCGCAGATTCACGTCAAATGCGTCGCGTGTGGCGTCGCTACGCAACGCGAAGAACGCTGCGTCGTTCAGTCGATGCAACATCACCCATTGACTTTTGTTGGGACGAAACGAATGACGTTGTCCGTGTGAAGCAGGCCTTGGGTCGTCTTTGAACAGGGAGAAAGGCGAGAGGGGGGTCCGGGCCCGCCTCGCGCGGACCGGTCACACAGGATTTATTGTCATGTAACAGCTAATCCATTTTGCCTTTGAGCAGCTGAGTAGCCATGCTTTCAATTTATCTCACGGTGAGCGATGGGGCGGCTCAGGGTGGATCTATACTCCTTCTTCTGCCTGTCTGTTTGCCGTGTTGAGACGTCTTTTGAGGGGTTTAGCTGCAGCGCAGAGTCCCAGGGATGGTTTTTGCGCAGGCTTTCTGATGGGCTCAGCCAGCAGCGGTGGCCTCAGCGCATGCGCGCGCACAGTGACCTGGCGATAGAGGAAGTGTCCCGTCTCAACAGCGGCTGTTAAGCCGTCCGTCCTGCGCTGCAGAGCGGATGGAAAAAGCATTTCCCTTCTTTCTCTGAGGTCCAAGGGACCTTCAGTGACATTTGAAAAGTGCAAGAGTGAAATGGGCAATTTGCCTTGTCTCTTCTTATCCCCTTGTGCTGCAGGGGAGTTCGTGGGAGCTCTCTCTGCCTGGTGAAACGAGCAGATTTTCCACAGAAGTGGGCGAACCAGCATTGTGGATTTTCACAATGGTGCCAAAATTTTGACACGGGACGCAATTGTGGGAATCAAAATGAGAATTTGCCATTGTTGATGTCAAACTTCATGACGTCAAAAAAAGAAACAAAAGCCCCGTCATCAATGTTAAAACCCCTCCCATGTTCCGGATTCTTGGTGTTACGATGGCAATGCTAGTTGCAGCTCGACAACGTTGTTATGTTGTGTGTCAACCTGGGAGCAAACCGCTTCTCCGCCCTCACTTCGGGCCTGTTTCACGGCGGGTGCGACGCAGCTCTGTCTCATGGGCATTTTTCAGTGTGCGTCGCGTCAACGTGAATGCAAATGCATCCCCCACATGCACGTACGTTGCAATTACGTTTGTTGAGGCGGGTGCGTCTTCGTGCTGAAACTCGCTGTTGACGCAATGCTCTGTTGATGCCTGGGCTCTGGTTCGCAGGCGATGACGCAGCTCGTAACGCATTGACGACGCATCCGGCGTGAATGCCGCTTGACGCAACGCTTTTCGAGATGGATACCGATGCAGGTGGAAACCTCATCCATCACCCCAAGCTTTTTCCAGTCAAATCACCAGAGATCAGACTTCAGCGGGAAAACAAGATCAATCGATTCTCACCTCGCCTCCCCTCCCCCTCCCCCCACCGCCCCGCCCCGCCCGGCCGCGCGTGCGCAAATGTGATGTCGGTTCATTTCAGCGGATGTCACCGCGTGAAATATCACCATTCTCTGATGTGGTCAGCCCCGTTTTGTTCACGTGAAGAAACCATCCATTTTACGGGGAGCTGGCAGATGCCGATGTTTGAGGTCCCTATTGCCTTGGCGAAACAGATCCAAGAAAATCCCTGGTGACTCGATAGTGTTGTGAAACTAGAAGATTAGGTGTGGCACTGAAAAAGAAAACCAGTTCAAGGGCGCAACAAGCGTGTGCATTTTCCCTTTATATTTTGTGAACCAAACTTTTGCGACGTCACAACTGCAAGTTTCGAATGAGCTTGATCAGTGTTGTTGTTGTTTTGCCATGCTGAGAGGGGGAATCAAGAGACTCAGGTTTGCTTCACACTGCCTGCGTCGCGCGTCGTGTCGGAGTCCACTTTGTGACGTGCAGAACAAGGACGTGACGCGTGACACGAATCAGTGCAAAGCTGACTTGCAAAATAGTCCAGAAGCCGCGGGTACGAAAGCCCTGAGTGCCTCGTACCTGTGTGCGTCCATTCAGCCTCACATCGCCCATTAGTTTGTCTTTGGACGCAACGCGTGCCGCATCCAACGTGAAACAATCCAGGTCTGCGTCGTGCATTGCATTGAGGCACTCGGTGCCCAATGGGACGTAACACGTGACGCACCCGGCGTGCTGCAGGCCCGCGCCGCGTCTCTCTGGGCGTTGGACCTCGCAATTGCCGTGTTGTCGAGATCAAAGGCGGCGCCGACAGAGTCGCCGCGAAGCCTAATCGAGCCACTTGTAGCTCGTCTCGTGGCCACTAATCCGTTTCCACGACAACCGTCGCTCCAGACAAGTTTTCCAGTGGCCCACTGCGAAGCCAGGAGGAAGGAAAGGGACGGTGGCAACACAAAGCAGGAGTCAATGTCCTTTTGGTGGTGCTCTCTCCTTCAGTCTTTGCAGACCTTTTGGCACAGGCGCGGCCCAGCTTGAGAACGTGTGTTCTGTAGTCTGCTGCATGACGAGTCAAAGGACGACTCAATGGTTGTCACACCGGGTGCAGGGGGCGGGTGATCACTTCAAAGAATACTGGAGCTGACATTGCTGTTTTCAGTGCACCATTTCTTGTGCAAGGTGAACGACCTTCGTGCGTCGCTCTTTTGCTTCGAGCGGAAACAAAAAGCAGTGAGCGAGAACTGGCGTGTTTTCCCTGCGTCGATAAAGGTGCGGGACGACTGTGTGCGGGGTGCGCTCACAATGGAATTTGATGTGATGCCGTCTGGTGCACCTGCTCCACCGACGTTCACGCAGGATGCGTCGTGCGCTGCTTCCGTCCGCCAATCGTTGGTGACGGCGAGGAAAGCGTTGCCTCGAGCAAAGATGCAGCGCAGACACACAAGTCTGTGTGAATGAACCTGGCGCAGACAATTTTGAGTGGTGCCTGAAATATCTAAAAATTCAAGGTGTACAAGTACGTACGCTGTCGCAAGGCTGATGGGAAGTGATACAGGTAGCAGCGCTGCATTTTCATGCTGTTCGACAAAGACTGTCTGTCTCCAGAGAAATCTCCGCTCCATGCCGGCAGAACATACTGGTCTTCGTAGTTCCCTACTTTATTTGATAAGAAACCTAAATATCCAAGACAAATGACAGAAATTGCCTTTCCCAGGTTGCCCGGCTCGCCCAAGTCTCCATTGTTTCAGTGATATATCAACTTGACAGCTGCCAGGTTGCGTTTCTCTCAGTCTCCCTCCCTCTGCGCTGCAGGTTGGGGGGGGAGGCGGGGGGGGGAGGCGGATGATATTTTGCGCAGACTGACCGTATTCACAGGAACAGCTATCGCAGGTATTCAGCCGGGCTATTGTTTGCACATCAGCGGTGTCGGCCCTGGATGAGATTCCACTCTTCACAGTGTGACAACCTCGATGAATTGCTTGTCACGTGAAGAGAGTTAAAACCCTGCAACTCTTGGCAGCTGGAACTATTGTTTCTAGTTGTTCATGTGAATTTATGGTGGATGCCCATATGGTGTAGAACAAATGAAGTCTGTGTTGTTTGGCCTGTCGTGGTGTGTGTGTGTGTGTGCGTGTGTGTGCGTGTGTGTGCGTGTGTGTGTGTGTGTGCGTGTGTGTGTGCGTGTGCTAGCTCGTCTACTCTCACAAAAACAAGGAACTCTCACGATGTTGACCTCCTCCAGACTCACGTCATTTAGTGGATCAGAGTTCCTGTTCTGCAAATAAAGCAATCTGGCGAACATTAGGGGCTGGGGGAACCCGGGCGAGATGTATGGCCGCGGAGGGCAGGGGGCGACATCATTTTGACATGCCTGATGGCAAAATGTAAGAATAACATACGGCCAGCAATATCTGCCTGAAATTCATAAATGGCAACTCGATACTGGAAGCAACTGGTGGAGATGATGTTGGGGGATTTATTTATTGCTGCAGATTCCCTGAGCGGAATCCGAGAGCAGCGAAGCGTGAGAGCGCGGCTTCTTGTTCCTGTGTCGCGCGCGCAATGAAGACTCACGATTGTGGGGCGGAACGCAACGGAAGAAAATATAGATTTGGTTGGCGAGGAGGCAAAGGGCGGAAAACACCCCCCATTTGCGAGGGACTGCGGAGAAGCGCAGTTAATTGCGCGAGAGAATGTGATTCGGCGTCGTTTTTAATGGTGATTTATCAGTGGTGCGGAATACCCGCAGTTGATGTGGCTGTCGTTGATGTTAATGTACCTATTCCCAATGCGCTCCTCCTGTACAGGGAGGGGTCCTCCCTTTGTGGACAGGAACTAACGGCGAGGCTGGTTGTGCTTCATTGACTCTCGTACGGTTTGCTGGCTTTGGGTTTGTTGCAAACAAGCTCAACTCTGTATTTCACCGGAAGTCAGTTACACCACGTGACCCAGACTCGCAACACGTGGCCCCGACCTGCGCAGTCCACGGGTCCCCGCACAGCTACAACGCCGCGTCTCTGCCATTTGGAAAATCCCGCTGCCATTGCGAGAGCAATTCGCGCAGAGTTACGGGTTCCTGTGCTCTGTGATACATGTTTGTTTTGATGAGTATAGACTTTTGATATACTCCTATGGGCGCGGTGGGTTCTCAACCTACACAACGCATAAAGCTTGGGAGATACAAAGAACGTGAATGTAAAACCTCGTGCAGCCGTATGGCGCGTGCCTTTTGTGACACGCAACGCGCACAATGAACTAAGTGATCGCTTTTCAGATGGAAAGTGATCGGTCGTAATCAATTGTGAGTTGGAGCCCTGACCGGGATAATGCGACCGGCTCTCGGTCGCCGCTCCCGGGTTAATTGAGATGGATGGGAAAAATCAACGTCAAAACTTGAGCCGTAGTTTTGTGGGATTTCGGCTGCTCCCGTGCAGAATTCATGCAACCCGAAACGAGGCTGGTTTCACAGTGGACGCGACGCACGTGAAGGGGCGCTGCGTGCGCTCAATAGCGAGTTTTAGCTGTTCCATGCGGTCAAGGCTCCACCTGTGTGTCCCAATGGACAGATCGGTGACACAGATTTTGACCAAATGCCTTTGACTCTCAGGATAAATTTGTTTGCCTGTACGAAGGGGATCCCAATGCTGACGGTGCAATGACCATGTTGTATCACCTTTACATTGGAGGGGTCAACTCAGCGATTTGTGGCCACAGAATAGTGTCAACTCGTCCTAA
>JAAUXT010095575.1_pt1 | contig 23738 bp, 16 predicted proteins | sample 7278171 | NCBI WGS metagenome assembly JAAUXT01 (sample SAMN14350112, study PRJNA611818) | marine sediment metagenome | isolation source: surface marine sediment (1.8m) | place: French Polynesia: Moorea | collected 2018-08
GTATGTAAATATTTATTGTAAAAATATTTAGAATATTTAAAATTAGTTGCAAAGGCCAAAAAGAGCCATACCCCCTAGTGGGGGAGGAGTGTGGTGTGACACACCAGCTGTAAATTTGAACCACTGCGTGACAGGTGGCAGTACTGTTCATTCAATAAAGCAAGAGATTCGCGCCACCGAGCCAGTCTCACCTGAGATACCAACCAGTGTGTTTGTGACATCACTACATGTTATCGCACATGTTTTGTTTGTCTCGACTTGGAAACTGATTTCACATACTTGCCATTTTTCATCTTTGTCGTAATTTTTTAATTTTTCTCAGCAAAAGGAAGCTGCCAATAAATTTGTCATGGATCCAAGTTTCGATGTGTCGAAGTCATCACTTGGCCCGACCCGCTCAGGGTAGCCCTCACTCATTCAAGCCGAAAATTTGTGTCATGTCGGTCTCTTCCAGGGGAAATGGCCTATCATGGCCACAGGGTGAAGCTCTTCGACAACAACATCGACGCCCTGAACTCTGCTCACGAGCGAATGGAAGAGGATAAGAAGCAGTTGAGGGAGGAAGGACTCCTACCGCACAAGAATTTCATTGTGAGTGCAGCGTGAAATCAGTTGGGGAAGTAACTTTTTGGCCCCAGTGCTTCTGTCTTTTCAGATAATCCTTCCTGAGGCCTGACGATTCTTGTGTTGATTTTCCCCTTCGTGAGTTTGGTCCGTTGACCATGGGATTTGTTGATTTGCAGGGTCAGGTTTTGTGTTTGAGTCGATTGGAAGAAACTGTGCGTGACGCAGAGTTTATCTTTGAAGCTGTGGTGGACGACTTGCAGGTGAAACAAGACTTGTTTGAACGTAAGTCCGTGTCGTCGCCGCTGTCCGTCAACTGAAACAACATCTCTCGCTGAAACAGCTCCACAAAACGTCGTGTTGGAAATACACGATGCTTGGCTGCTCTGAATGCTGAAAACGTCTTGAAATGTTTGCGAATGCGCTCGTAATCAAGCTGAAACATTTTAGGAGTTTCTCACTGTTGTGGACCAACTGCAATAATTTGTACGAACACACTGAGGTTGGACATTTCAACTGTTACCGAACGGGCGGCATACAAGGAGGTGAGGAGGTTTCTGTTCAATGTTCAGCTTTTCCCGGCCACTCGATTCTTGACATTTTCAAGTTTGAAGTTTTAGATTTTCGAGAGCTGTGTTTCCATCGGATTATTGTTTGCAGAGAACACTTGGATTGCGATTCCTGTATCCTGTGTATTACATCCCAGAGGTTGAAATTACTCCCAGCAAGTTCACAGCTCCTAAAAATATTGAGAAAGGTGAGCAGCACTGAACATATTCGTCGTGCAGTCTGAGACCCAGAGGTTTCCGACAAATAGCTTGTTATGTCTCTGTGTGTGTTGAACATTTCAGCAAGGACGCTGTTGGAGAGAATGGGAAAAACATTGTTCTTCAGATCGGGCGGAGAACCTCTCATTCTCACAGAGGAACAGAGAGCAGCGCGTAAACAAGGTGAGAAAGCGTTTTATCACCACACCGCATGAATACGTATTCCCATTGCTTCACTTGGTGACCCTCACGATATCAAGTTTTGACGTTATTTTTAGCGGCTTGAATGCACTGTGTGACCTTTTGCCATGTCTTCTCTGCAGCGCGGTTGGACCAGATAAAAAACACGTCGGGCGTTGGCTACTTCTTCGAGAACGCGATTCCCACATTGGCGCACCGGGGCAACGTGCCTCCAGCACAGGACGACGACACCGGTGAGAACTTGATATGGAACTGAAGCTTGAATTCATTGTCCCTCTGATCAGTATTCCGGATCAAATGAGAATTGGTTTCAATCATTGGAGGAAAAATCTGGGCGGCGAACTTGCAAAACTTTCCGTGAAAAGAAAGGAAAGCATTCTCGATGCCCAGGAACTTTACCAGGGAATACAGTCACCGTGATCTGTGTTTGTGTGCGAGAAAAAAGCTGGTTGTCAGGGTGGACTTTCCAAAAAGAAAAACGGTTCCAAATGAGTCCCTGTTTCATTTGTCAATCTCCGTAAACGTTAGCTTTGGGGGATGGGTCTACCGTTGTTTGAAAATGGTGAGAAATTATTCATTCTGACATTTTTTTCTGAAAAGTCAGCACCTTTTTCAGCGAGTGCAGCCTTCTCTTTGTTATTGATCCCTCAACTTTCTCGTTCCAGTCTCTATGACGGAGAATGACCGAGACTGCGCGATTTGCATGGACCGAATCCGCGACTGCGTGTTGAACCCGTGTCACCACATGGTCACCTGCAGTGAGTGCGCCAAGTCACTGCTCAACAGACGCGACGGCTGCCCGATATGCAGGAAAGAAATAGGAGAAATTATCAAAGTTTTCCACTCGTAGCAGAGTGACTGCCGATGCCAACAAAAACCAGGGCTGTCCTGGATTGTGATGCAGGCGTGCCGAAAGTACTATTTTATCTGACTTGACACGTCACGAACAAAGGCTTTTAACGTGGATTACGTGAAGATGAGTTCATTTGAAGCCAATCCAGACGAAACGCAGTGTTTGGATGTTGCTGTCCTCATTTGGGACGCAGGAAACTTGGCGTCCTGTGGACAAATTGAAGATTTGTGTGGTGTAAGCAGTGTGTGATAGGTGTGCCCATCTAGTCATGAAATGCCCAGTCCCCTTCTCGGTCGTTTTGGAAGAAAAAGTGGTTCGTGGTTGAGCAGAACAACTGCGCGAATAATTTGCACCTTTTGTCATTGGGAAACTGCGTGTTCTGTTTCTCTTTTGCTGTCGCCTCGATTCACGAATTTCAATGACATTTTTAAGCGTGTGATCCCGAAGGGTGTAACCACACGCTTAGTGTAGTCACCATCAGTCTGTATGTGGACATGTTGAGTCAGAAGGGAAGGGGGTGTAACTCAATATAGTGAAAATCAACCAGGGTCATTTTTACGCCATTTTAAGCATTTTTGGTTTTTTAGGTAGTTGAGTTTGGGGGGGGGGCCTAACTCAACATGGGTCATCACCAAAAAAATTTTTTTTCTTAAACTGGGCTAAAAATGATTTTGGCAAACTTTCATCAACTGCGAATGTTTCTATGGATCACACGCTTTTCAGGCGCCTTCTTGTTGAGGAAACTTGTCGTTCGAATTGACACACAGAAGTGAATCAATTGTTCTGACATTCGTTTTGTGGAAAGGACACAAATTTGTTTCGAGTCTTTCCAGCTGTGGGTCAGTCAGTTGCAATCACCACAGCGCCTCCGCATCTATGAGGGTAATAATCCCTTTCCTGTCGCTGCTTTTTTGGTCACGATACCAGAAAATACATTGCTCAAGAAGGAAACGGCGGAAATCGGATTCTCTTCGAAATGCAGTCAGCCCGCTCCTTCCCGAAGTAAAAATTTGTAGACGCCGTCCAGTTGCACTTGCGACGCCAATGAATTAAGACCGTGTATCTTGAGTATGTAGGTCTCTTGTGTTGATGTACTCGCATGAAAGCTTTACCGCGATGCACTTGTATTTTCTTTTGCCGATGTCAACTTGGGAGTGTTGGTTCTGAACCAGAAAAGGCACAAGGACTCATTGCATCAAGCAGCACATTGCAAATTTTAGTTCATGTCATATTTATTTCATCGGTATGTTAATTGCGAAATTACTTGCAGTGGTGAAAACAAGTTGTCAGTTGAATACAACAGGAAAAAAGCTTCTTGTGAAGTCTCATCTGCGTTCGAAAAATATTTCTGGGGGAGTTGTAAAGCATTTCGACAACCAAGCTCGTTCTTTTTCCAATTAGAAATTAGATATAGCGAGTGTATATTGTCAGCAAAACAAAGGTACGTCTGCTTGGAAATTGTTCTGTAGGATCATGTCTTTGCACAAAACAAAAGCGCACACCGGAACTGTTCCCGTTCCTTTCGTCCGATTCTGTTTCTCCTTTTGGATTTCGTTTCAAGACGTGAAATTGCTTTGCAATGAGTATTTGAACACCACAGTTGTGCATGCATGAGCTGAAAGTCAAGAATGCGTCTGCTGTTTCTGTTGTGCCTCAGTATTCCAAAAATGCAGACGGGATTCCGTGTGTTGAAAGGAACTGCCTGGGTGCACCGAGATGCATGTATCGCTTCACGTGGCTCATGAAAAGATCAGACTTCAATACTGACATGCCTCGATCAATGAACAGAAAAGGAATTTTTGTCGGCACATGTGCATGCGTACGGTGCCTGCGTACAAATTGCCAAAAAATATGTCATTGCACTGGAAATTGAGAAACGTCACCGTTCTGGGGTGTTTTCCTAAATCAAATTCGCTCTTTTACTTACCCGACACAAAGAAACACGCGCAATTTGAACGCATGCATTCTTGCTTGCAAATCCGCAACTGGTATTGGAGTCTGCGGTACATACGGTTTGACTGGTTGGCTTCAACGAAGTAGGTGTTGAAGCATTTACACGCAAATAACACACAATTTTCAGCGAGTTTTCGCCCGCATTTTGCAACTGTGTTGCGGAATGAAATGAAGTTTGTGGCACCAAATAAATAAAGCTATCTTCAATGTGCATAATTTTTCCCGTGCTGTTCCAAGATCGCCTTGTTTGGACAAGTAAACTTCATTGTGTCATCAAAAACTTGTCTGAATCAAAGGGGAAGACCGCCAAAGGTTTCAGTCCCCCCAAAAAATACCACACGAGTAGGTGGGCCAAAAGATTCAGAAGCATAAAATTTTAGTTTGAAGGCAAGTAGAGCAAATCACACTTGAAATGATAATGTCTATTTTTACCCGTGCCCATCCCCAAAAGCTGAAGAAAACCTTCATGCATCCGTGGACTGTACACACAGATTAACATTGGAATATGGAGAAGAGATATGTTGTCACTTGCGTCACTTACATGTTAAAAACTTTTTTCATAGCAATTAAATTGCACCTCGTGTGTACAGAGCTTTATCCTGTAAAGCATGAAAACACTTCTTGAGCAATTGCTCACACCTCGAACAACTGATTAATTACGTACATGGTCCCACTTGTTGCGAATGTTAAAGAGAGGTAAAGGGAAAAATGGCTCCCACCCAAGTCGTGGACAGATTTGTCAGGTCAAATGGACTCTGCGTTCTGTGTAAATTTTACGGCGATTTCGCAGAGAAAACAATCGACTGGTTGCTCGTACGAGCACTGTACAGCATACAGAGGTAGCTCTCTTTTTTAGTCTTTTTGTAAACAGATCTCCAGAAGCACGTTGCATTGTGCGTGCGTGTGAATCCGCGATGGAAGTTCGTAGTATATGCACGCACGTGAGCAAAGGTACTGGAAGCTTCAGCTGAACAAGTTGAAGATTTTTGAGGTCTGCTGAAATCAATTCTTCTCAGTGTCCGTGAAAAACAGACACCCTCCCCCCATTTCCAGGGACTTCACTTTTCGGTGGTTGGGTTCTTTTTTCAGAATGGAACATTCAAATATCTACACACACAAAAGAAGTTTTTTGATCTTTAACTCTGTCGCTCCTCAACAAAAGCTGTCCTTGGTTGAATGGTGTGAGAAGTATACGAATGAACATGCCTGCTGAGCTCCTGACCTCAGCTTTATGTATGCTACAGCGTGTCCATTGCTTGCAGGTCTATTTACATTGTTCATGTACAAACAATGAGGAATGATTTGTCATGGAAGACCTTGTCAATCACAATTCACAGGTTGATCAATCTCCATCCAGTTCACATCAAATTGCACGTCACCTCACATGCCCCGAACACCAACAAGAAGAGAATGTCAGCCAGACTGGAAGAAAAGGTCACAGCTGACCCTGAACGGTGAACAGGCCAAGGAAGAAAGTTCTTCACCTGTTGTGACGTGAAAGTTAGTCTCTTCTGATTCTGATTCAAGCTGTTCACCTGTCCTCTCAAACGGTGTTTTTGTATCACAAGAAGAATACAAAATGATGACAATTTACACGCATGCTGAACGACAAGTTGAATCGTACAAAGTTCGCTCTTCAAGTAAGGTTTCATAAGTGTGTCTGGACGAGGGCATGAACAACATTTGCTTTGTTGTTACGCTTCGGAGTCTTCAAGTGAATTAAAAGACATGGTGTAAGTACCCTTGGCCTCGTCGTGAGTCGTTACGCTGAACTTCTCCGAAGAACTGTCAGGTTTCGAGAGCACCGCTTCTGAACTCGAGCTTTTCTGGGGAGACCCGATGGGCGTACTGTCCAAGCTCGAGCTTCGCCCGTTCAGGTCCACGCTGACGGAACCGTGCTTTTTGTCCAATTCATTGTTGTTGCCCTCGATGTAAGAGGATTCTGGCAATTTAAATGTGATTTGTCCAGGGTCAGCATCACCCTGGTGACCCTCCTTGGAACTAGCACTGGAATCTGAACTCTTCCTTCTTCTTGTTGGCCAGGTATCAGGCTCACCCCACGCCCGCACCTTGGCTGATGTGAGTATGGAGTCGTCACCATCACCTGGGAATGAACTTTCCGGCTTAGGAGCCCTGAGTTCGTCGTCAATCCCTACATAGTAGGCCACGCCCCCCTTGGGCTCGCCCCGTGGCTCGGGCTCAATCTCGTCAGGCATGCTCTGGAACTCCGACGTCGTGATGTCAAAGGTCAGCCCTCCACCCGACCGTCGCTTGATGTCAGGGGAGCCTGACTTGTCCGCAGAGCCGCCGTCCTGCTCCGCGTCCGAGTGGTCAGAGCCCTCTCTTGGCCGCATCGTGAGTTTCTGTCTCAGCGCAGACAGATCCAGATCCAGGTCGTCTATGGGTCGCGGGTGTTGCGGACTCGCCGACCTGCTGGACAGGGAGGAACCTCCGCTGGACTTTTGATTCTCATTCTCAGAGTCTGATCTCCTGCGGATCTCTCGTTTGGCATCGGAGAGGGCCTTTGCTTTGAGCTGGGACAGATCAGATGAGTTCATGTTCAGTCCAGCAGCACCGGCCGTGGTGGTGGAGGAGGTAGTAGTGGCAGCATGGCTTTGAGGATCACTCGTTTCCAGAGTCTCTGTTCTGGTCTCGGTGATAGTTCCATCAGATCCAACCTTGGAAACAGTCACCGTCTTCGTGATCTTCATGCCGGAACTTTTCTTCGTCTTTTGCTCGTCGTCACTGGAATCCAGGTTGTCCACGAGAAAGGGTCGGTCCCCGAGGTAATCTTTGAGCATGCGCATCTCCTCGTCATCAGACGTGCGCGACCCCTTGGTCACCTTGGAATCATCCGTCTCCACTGGCACCTCGGGGTCGTCCTTCATCAACAGAGACTTCTCGCTGAAGTTGACAATCATCGAGGCGTTGGCTTCGTCGTAAGAAGGACCCGTGTGGTCGGCGGGAGCCGAGGAGGAGTTGTTGATGTTGGAACCCAGGTGTACAGACTCAGACATCGGGACAACTCCGGACGAGAATTTGAGCTGCTGGCCTCTCTTCCCGCTGTCACTGTCAGATGAACTGGCGGAGCCGTGCCTGTCACGGACAGTGGCAGCGGCGGGCGGGGTGGCGGCGGACAGCTTGATGATGCTCTCGTCTTTCTCGTTGCCGATGACGACTTCCTCCCCGATGTCGGGGACCAGCTGTGAGTCTGGTTCCGACAGCTTTAGAGCTCGCATCAGGAAGTCGTTGTCAATCTCGTTGCCGACGTCTTCGTCGCTGGACCTCGATCTGCTGGATCCTGACGAATCTCTGCGCTTCCTGCTGAACACGCCCCCGGACGGCTGGTCGTCGTCGTCGTGGGGAGGGGCGTCCGTCAGAACTAGTTTGCCTTGCGCGTTCAACCCGACCCCGTTGTCTTCTTCATCCGAGTCTCCGAAGCGCAGCTTGGCAGGTTGCGGAGCAGGAGATTTGCTGCTTTTGCCCACGAGCTCCTCTGGAGCTGCGTTCCACTCCTGCTGAATCTCGGCTCGCAGCCTCTCGATCTTCGCTCTCTCGTCATCATTCATGTCGGCAGCAACAGATTTGTTTTGGTCCGGAATGTTGACCTCCAGGACGCGAGGTGACTGGAACGTGTGCACCGTGGCTTCTGTCTTCACGTCTTCGAACATGTCGTCGGCGTTCAGCTTCATATCAGGAAAGGAGAAACTTGGCTCGTTCGAGGTGGACGCCACCGAGACGTCGGCGGCGGGACCAGAGGACTCAAGTCCAACCATGTCCTTCCACTTGCGCAGGGTGCCCGAGTCGGCGCCCGCCACGGCCTCGTTCTTCTTGCTGCTGCCGCGCTTCATCTCGCTGCGCGCTCGCCTCATCCTGAAGCTGAAGCGCTCCTTCTGGATCTTGCTCACGTCGTCCATCGACTGCGAGCGGTAGACGGGGTGGTGGACGGTGTCGTCCGGGTCCGTGTCGTCTCCTACGTGCTCGCCGAGCGCGGCGCCTGTGTCGAGGCCGTCGCTGGCGCCGCCGAGTCCCCCGCGCCCGCGGTCCGGCTTCTGCAGAGTGAGGCGCACCGGGTAGGGAGACGCGTAGCTCAGGATGGTCAGTGCGTCCTCGTACACCATGTTCTCAAACGAGATCGTGATGTCCATGATTCGATCACCTGCAAAGGAAATGAAAATTTCTCATTCAACACGTTCTCCGACTCCAATAATGTTCCCCAACCCTTTTACCAGAAAGAACGGATGTTTGGTGCAATAACCCGAAAACAAAATTTCAATCAGCCTTTCAACCAATTAATTTTAAAATAATTTCATGAGTTGTTTGCCTTCCGCAGCTCCCTGAAGGCAGGTGTCCCAGAAAAAAAACACAAGGTCAGCTTTTGTCGAGTTTTAGACTGAATCCGCGAGCTCAATGATACGCTGAGTTGCGTGACATTGGTGATTTTTTCAAAGGAGTCTCAAAACGCACAAGCGGCGCAAGCATTGAAGAAAACTCCATGTTCACTTTCCAGCAAAGATCAAAAAGCGTTTTCTTTCTGTGAATCTTCAGAACCAAGGACGGTTGCTGAAAGAAGTCTTCTTGCAATTTTGATCAAACCAAGATTCGTCCTTTGGTCAACAAAACACTGATTTTAGCACAAAAGGAACAAGATCCACCTGTGGTTTCTTTGTTTTCGTGGTTTGTCTTTGAAGCAGCTTTTCAGCTTCCAGTGATCCATTTGTCTTGAAATGACAACCACCAAGTTCTGATGAAACAGTGTGTTGATGAGGAATTCTACTGTGAGAGGCAGACCACAGATCTGTACCTGGTGCGAACCATATAAAAGACCAATTTCTGGTGGGCGGAGGAGTGAAAGGTGCACGCATTTTTCATGCCACTGTTTTGTTTCGTAGCCCATGGTCCATCCTCAGGTGTACATGTGAAGCAGCGACGCCATTCTTGTAACGTAACGCAATGGATTTACGTGGAATCAAGCAAGTGAAACGTAGAAAGGAAAACCTGAATGTCAACAACAAAAACCCTTCTCTGTGTCCTGATTTTTAATCTGCCTTGAAAGAAATCTGCTGGAGTAGAATAACACAACATCGTTGACGCTTTCCATCTCTGTTTACCTTTAAAAGTGCACCACCTTACTTCTGATAATGCATCATTGTGCGGAGATGACAGTTCTTTGTGGAAGAGTCCTCGGTTGTGGGCCCTTTTCTACTGAAGAGCTTACACAGCTAATACACTTTGCGCCTCTTTCCTATAATCGTAATGGTGTATTTGACAGAGCAATATTGGTGGGGCAATTTCAATAGCCACTTTTCATTTTCAATGGTGGTGAAGGGGGCAGGCAGCATCTCACAGTTTGATTTGTCTTCCAATAACTGCGACAAGACAGTTGCCACTGGCGACACCAATTTCAGATTTGAATCAACATCCAAATCCCTCCTCCCTATCTTTCATCTTTGCAGCAAGTTTCATTCTCTTCTCTGTCGGTTACGATGTTTGGCGTTGATAACTTGGTGAAAGGAAACAATCTGAGGTGTCCTCGAGATCACCTTTGGGCATGTGCACAAGAAATGGAGAATTTCAGAGTAGCGAAAATGAACTGAACTTCGTCTTGCGTCTTGCTGGGGTGGCAATTCGTGGCGTACTCGTAAATCTTTCAAAACCCCCAGTTTGGAACAACGGGCGCAAAATTCCAAAAAAGTTTTTCTCAGAGTCGCTCCGGCAGGAACCACGTGAGTGGGTCACAGCGAAAGGGAAGCGGCCTCCTGAGGCGCCCCGAACTACAAATTTCACAAAAGCATGGAATGCGCTACTGACGCCAAAATAGCTTCATTCGAATGGCAAGTTGAAATTATCCAGAGTTGAAAAGCAAAGTGCAAGACACAGTGAGTCATAAATATTGCATACTTCTGTTTGTAGAACTTAAAATCTATTGCTCAAACACTGACTGTACAGGTTCTTTTTTCATTTGCTCAAACACCTGGGGGTATTCTGGCCTATATTCTTGGCAAATATCCGTTCTGAGTAAAATTTCTTCGGGGCTTTCTTCTCTCAGCAAAATAAGTTTTGTTCGTTCTCTGTTTGGCTTTTGGCTTTTCTGTTTGCGATCGTTCTTGCTCTCCAAGCAGTTTTTGACTGCACGAGTTCCGTGAAAGCATGCCAAGTCGCGTCTCCTGTAATCGATCGCTCACTGTTTGCAAACTGTTACGTGATACCACGGATCCACACAAAATGTTACTCTAAACGAAGAGCAAAGAGCCTTTTTGTGCACGAAGTTATAGTTGCCTTCCTCAGGCACCAGCGACAAGTTTCACGCGAGGCTGCGCGGGTGTCGACTGGAATGTTTCTCGTTAACAAGAGAGTTGACACGAACAGATGAGACGAAATTGACCAATCAAGGGGCAAGGAGTCACAGTGTAACCACAGCCTTCGTCCTGCAGGTCTCAATCAAGGTGCTTATTGCGTGCAGGCAGAACAAAACCACCATTGTACCAACTTGGCTCAAACCTTGTGTGTTTTCGTAACGTTTGGTTCAGACCAATTGCGTCAGGAAGAAACATGTGCTGAGCATTTTTCGCAACACTGATAGCATGCGGAAAACAATTACATTCAGCAAAATAATTTTCATGTGTTCAGGACATTCCCTGACCGGTTCTGATGGGTTTCGAGATCACGAAGGTGCATTTGTTTCCTTGATTTCTCAACAAATATGCTGTTTGTCCCATTTCATACAGATTTGTGTTTGGTATGAAAGTAAATCTGTGCAAAGTCACATAAAAATGGCTTTTGTCACTTTTTAGGGGGCGATTATAGATTTCAATGGCACGCACTTGAAAAGATTACTTTTTACAGAGAAAAAAGATCTCAAGTGAAATTTGCACTTCCAGCTTTCGATATCTTTTTATCCCAAAGCAATGAGTCACTTGGTGGAGATGATGCCAAGAGGCAGACAGACGCACCTGGTTTGATCTTGCCGGTCTCGATGGCGGGGCCTCGGTTGTGAACCTGCGACACGAAGACTCCGTCGCGCATGCTGCCCCAGATGTTGAATCCGAGCCCGATGAAGTCCTGGCTCTGCAGGGACACGCTCACCACCTCAGGCTCCTGCAGCAAGCACATCAATATTGGTAAATATCAACACAAATGCACATTTGTGTGTCCACGATACATCCAAGGCAACAACCAAGGAAGTGCAGCAGGTCTTTGCTGTTTTGAACTGGGTCCATCCCTCCTGACAGCACCAACACATCCTCACAAACTTTTGTGGTTCTCCTCAAAGAACATTGTTGGGAAGGGTGGTCCGTTGTTTTAGGAAGGCAAACAGTGTTTTCAGTGTTTGGTAAAGCTTCAGAAGTGCCCTCCAGTGAAGTTGTTTCTTGAAAACCAGCTGCACTAACTCTTCCAGTTTTCTCTTCCGCTGCTTGCCGCGAAGCATGCATGAACAATGCTGTAGGCCTGGACAAAGGCCGGTCTCAGGTCCATGGGGTGGTGCAGGATTCCTAATTTGACATGTGGAAACGGGACATACATGCGCATTGAAAATGCTACAGACAAGCGAAAAAAGCAAAGAAATGTAAAGGAGGACTTGTCGGAATGATGGAAGAGAAGCAGTCTGCAACAGATTCGCGTGGGCCCTTTGAATTTTTTGGTTCACAAAAGCAATTGCAGAACCTGCTTCAGTGTGTGTGTGTGTGTGTGTGTGTGTGTGTGTGTGTGTGTGTGTGTGTGTGTGTGTGTCCTTCCATGAAAGACTGAAAAATCAAGCTCTTTGCTTCCTGTGGTGTTTTTGACTTGTACTTTCAACATGTGTTTGCTTGTGATTCTTCAGTGCCTCCCGAAAACAGAAGGAAGGGCAAAGACATTGGCTGCACCACACCCAACAACTCTTCACCATTCTTCCATTCTGAACTCACACACAAGAAAGAAAAGTAGATTCTCTGCACACATAGACTCACACACATACACACACGTATATATATGTTAGGCAAGGGAATAAAATTGCCCAGTGCTGGGTTCGCTGACATTTCCCATTCTAAGAATGCCAGAACACTGGAACCGCCAAACGCCTGCTGTGCCGCAAGTTGTGTTCATGAGTCGAATCCCTTTCGGGGTGAACACTGTGCACACACCGCCTTCACAGAAAGATGGAGAACCAAGTCCAAGCCGGCATGATCGGAAACAGGTTGCTTTGCTCGGCTCACGATCGCCGCCCCAAACAGTCTGCAGCACCATGGCCGCAGAAGCAGAAGGATATGAATGCAAGAGACGCACAGTTGTAGGAAAGGGAATCAGGGAAACTGGGAAACAAGACAAACCAGTGGCTTTGATTGCACAACACAAAAAAGCCAAACAATCAAAGCGATATGAGTTTTGAAAAAGTCAAGGACTGCATCAAGTGTCCAAGTCCCCGGTCGCCCACAACGAGGAAATGGAACAATTTCTGCTCACATCTAAACCCCACGTATCTGTACAGCCAGTGCAACCCTTGAAAATTGGTTCCAATTTGTGTCAACTGTGATATTTGCCTATTTCTTGGCCCCAAAAGTCCCAGTGCTGCATGTGGTGGGTCGGGTCCCTTGGTGTTTGGAGGAGCTCAACGTTCACTGAACCTGTTGCAGCAACACAATGTGTTTGAACCGTTGCCTTTTGTGCAAGTGCATTCGTACATCTTCCCAGATTTGTGCGGAGTTGGTAGAGTATCTATTATCCGCTGGATCTTTGTAGATTTCGCTTTTGTCCTCGTTAGATTGCGAATCCACTTGGCCATGACCGAGGCTCCCGCGGTATCGCTGCGCCGCGGCCTCCCTCGCATTCCGCGCATTCTCCTGCCACACTGGGCCGCAGTTCGCACGCATGCAATCACAATATTGACTGTGCATAAAGTGGTCTTCGTGTGGTGCTTTATCTGTTTGTTTTCCAAACAATTTTGGCCCTAAACCATGACCCTAATGAAATCTAGAGTCTGTGGGAGGCAGAGGACAGCCAAAACTTTGCGTTCAAAGAAGCAGGAGGCCAGGTCAAAAATAAAGTTTGTACGTAGTTAACATTTCATTATTTCTCTACCCATCCACGCACCAGTTACTTTGAGATATGTGTATCTTCCCTGCGAATAAGGATATCTTATGGGTAATCTTCGGGCATATATATGTTCACAATGTGCTCTGACACTTCGGGTTTTCTGCGCATATCAAATTCACTTTCAAGTGCGCCTCTGTTCAAGATGGCAGTCTGTGAAGCAGATTTCAAAAATCCTGACTGACAAATTTGCTTTCGTTGGAAATGAACTCAGACCTGCTGGGTATTGCTGGGAAAATTCTCAGGTGGTTGTCTGCCAAGTGCAAAACGCTCACCTTCCAGTGGTCCCTCCCCTCCAAATGTTTTCTTCGGACAGAGCGAAGCGAACCATGAGACAGAATTGCATGTCAGATCCTTCAAAATTGCACATCCGTGGAAGGCAGAGACAGAAACCACTGAGAGAAACTTTAGAGAAACAGGAGACTGAGATTCTCTCCCTCTGAACCTTCCAATACGTTTTCACCTGTTGATCACCCAGGTCCACAAACTCCAAAATATTGTTATTTTTCTGCGCACACCAGAAATCTGACAAGAATGTTACGTCCTTATAACAATTGAAAGCCCCACAGTCACTCACACAGATGCAGGGTCAACACAAAGAACTCGCTCGATGAAGGAACTGAGAGTCATACAATTGAAGAAATCGCCTCTGGATATTTGAATACTTGTTCAGTTGAAATATTTCAACGCAATTGTTGTTTCATTGCGTTGTCAAAAGCGAGTGATTTTTGAGTCGCAGTAGGTTCGAACAAGAGACAACAAAATTCTATTCTGAATCAAATGATAGCTCAGCAGAGCAGAGACAGGAAGAGGGTCACAGTGGTATTGTGACATTGTTGGTGTTTGAGAGGAAAGAGAGCCAATTCATTCTCTTTCGCAAGTGCAACGCAACACCAAGTTGTGGGACGTGGCGTTTTTGATGTTTGTGAAATGTGGTTCAGATGGGTGAAGGCCTTACAGACCGACGTACTCCACGGAAAAGTTTTCCCCTCATTTATGTGCAATACTCACATTGGTCACAAAGGTGTCATCGAGAGAGCCGTGAGAACCATGCGAGCTGGACTTGGCCGCCATAGCCATGCTCTGACCAGGTCCCCGGAAGTTGGGAGTCCAGGACGAGGTCTTGGACACTCCGCCATTTGGCTGCACCGAAGTTCTGGTCTGCAGAAAACAAAAGACTCCGCTTTAAAAGTAAACTCTGTGAAGATCAAAGACGTGTATTCAGTGGACATTGAGTTTAACAACTAAAGTCAATCACGGCCCATCTTTGAAGTGTGGAAGTGAGCATCATACACGAATTTAATTGCTGAGAAGTCATAACTTGCGTTTTTGCACGTCGTAAAAACTGTCTCAAGCAAACAACTCATGATAACTTGTCATGATAACTTGCCTTCTCTACCGGTTGTGAAAAGTGACTTGTGTGGCAAACGAGCATTTTGGCGTTTCTTTAACACTTGTTTGTGTACGTAAAAGGATTGTCACTCAAGTGCACACAAATGTTTTCATCTGCATACAACATGGGTCCACAGTAAAGTTTTTCCTGGCCATACTTGGTCTGTGCCTTTCCCATGCACTGAACAAAAACCGCTCTGTAGCATGTTTCTTGGCACAGTGTGGTTCTGCATGGTCGTTGGGTCTCCCGCATCTGTGGATCGAATTTCGAACAACACGGTCCTCTCTGCAAATATGTGTGTGAATACTCACGGAGGCATCCTTGGTCGGACTTTCATATTCCGCGCAGGGGACATAGCCGCCAATACCTGCAGGCAGAGAGAAAAAACAATCACGTACTTGGCAGAAAAGATTTTAACTGTTGAGAGATGGAGAGCCAATGCAGACAACATGTGAACATTTCTCACATTCTGAAAACACCTTCCTGTGACGAAAGATTTGGTGGAACAACGGTGTCACTTTTCCCCGAGCTGTGTGGAACTACCCTTGGAAAAGAACTTGCGCTGGTTGGTTCGAATGATTTCGAATGACAGGTGAAAGGCTCTTGGAGACAATGGAAACAGTTTTCAAGTCAGGACATTCGTTCCGTGCAGAAATAGACAAAACAGTGAGTTGGTTTCGTTGTGTCTCGTACGTACATACAAACGCACACGCACATTCACTTCAACCCTTCACACGATTGGCAAGGATCCTCATTTGAAAAACGTTTTTCTTCACTCGAAATTTCCTAACCAATGCGGGACAAACAGCGACTTGAGCGAAGACACCGGATTGTTCCAGGTAACGATGATGGTCAATCGTTCTGACTCGATCACACATTCTACAAGATGGTCCACTCACTCACACATTTTACTTGTTGCATGGGTTGTTGTTGTTGTTGTTGGTGGTGGTGGTAGTTGTGATGGTCGTGGTGGTGATGGTGGCGTGTGTGTGTGTGTGTGTGTGTGTGTGTACCCACTGGCTTCTGTGCAACGCGAACGTTCTCGCGGAGTCGCTCTGAGGCTGCACTGAACACTGGGTGATGTGGTGTCCTTGGTACCTTTCACTCATCACATGTGAGAGGCTTTCTGTGCGAAGTGAGCCTGGTGGACTCCAATGGTCCAATCTATGTCAACATGACATCGTACTCGCACACTAAACTTTTGCCCATCCTTTCATCATGTATCGTCAGAAAAAGGAAGGGAAGTAAAGAAAGGGAAGGGCACAAACTTAATTTCTGTCAAGGGACGCTTCAACACCTTTGTGGAACGTAACATCGAAGTTTAGCTTTGCTTCACACGCACAAACATTCACATACTTGGTTCTGTCAAGAGAAATGGAAGTTGCTTTCTGTGCAAAGGCGCTTTCAATCGAGGGCAGAATGTTGACAGTCGACAATCCTAATTTCGTGTGTGTGTGTGTGTGTGTGTGTGTGTGTGTGTGTGTGTGTGTGTGTGTGTGTGTGTACACATTGACTACGCCACACAGCAACGTGAAACTATGCAATGCATTTCAAGGGGGAGGATGATTTGTGCAGAGAATCTAACTGTGAATGACCCAAAAGAACCCGCCACAGTGTCATCCACAAAATTGCATATATTCAGTGGCAATGTGCTGGCGATCAACCAGTTTCCGAAAATAAAAAAGCAAATGTACACATTGCAGGGAAACTTGAGAAACCAACTGAACAAAAGTGGGACCTGTGCTCCTTTATAAAAGTCCCATCGAGAATGCGTCTTCAAATTAACACGCCGAAATCAGTTGCAGGTCTGTATTCAGTGTGCAGAAGCTTTGTGTATGGTCATGATTGGTTCCCATCTGGCAACAAATTCTGGTCTTGGCCTCACAGGATCCTCCATAAGGCACCACGAGAAGAAAGTTTGGTCGCCAGTGGACTCCACATTGCGCATATTCAAGACAAATGCTGCACCACAGGGCGGGGAACCTGTGTGACCTGAATCTAACTCAGAAGTTGCTTTGTTCGCAAAAAGCAGCTGGTATATTTTTGCAACTTGCAAAAAGTGGCAAAAGCAGATGTTTACTCTGCCGCCAACTTCTCACAAAACTGACAAGAATTCAAACATTCCTTCCAGGATACCTTTTGACACACAAGGCAGGCTTTTTAATTAAAGTTGCATTGGAGCAATATTGACATTCGTTTTTGGTCTTTGCATGAATTGCATTGATACACTTCGCACAAGAATTTCTGATCCAATCAAACACGAGCCTGGCTGTCTCTCCTGCTGCTCTATTGAAGATACCTGGATCTCGACTGTTTGCCCATTATTTGTCCAAATCTCCAGGATTTTAGCAAGCAACAGAAATTCCAGTGTTCCCCTGTTTGACCATTTCTGGCTCAATGCAGTTGAACAAATTGGACTCTCGCACAGCCACCACGACCACAAAAAACGCGGTGGCCGAAACCTGGTATTGAAAGGTCAAATTCTGTCTCTGCATGGAAATAAATATGGTGTGCACTGAAGCAAAGCGCTGCAGGATTGGACATATCCCAAACAATTCCTAAAATCATCTCAAAATGGAAATAAGATAACAGATGCGGTGTCAACCATCATGTTGCGGTGAATAGCATGATTTTCGAATGATAACATTTTTAAAGTACGTGAATGGTTTTGGGAAAAGGGTTCAAGTGGCATGCCAAGTATGTGAGATGAATGGCACGAAGCCAGAGCAATGATAGCCAGCAAAACAATCCTTATTTCAATCGCAGGCAACACGTTTTTCTCTCAATGCAAGATTGTCGTGCTGCGCGCTTCAGATTGATAAGAAAAACTGGAGGGTGTGTTGATTCTGTGGAGAAGCAAACGAAGAGCAGACGAGAGCAAAAAGTGTCCGACTCAAAGATTCACGGCTACTGCACTCAAACGGCACGCGAAGTTCAGAGCAAACCACCGAACACTGGAACAGTGCGAGTCCAGAAAGGTCTTTGTATCAGACGGCTCCATGAAGAAAAATCTCTGTCCTGGGACACAATGTTCTCTTTCGAAAAGCTTTTGAGCAGCACAAATGGATCTACGCACAGGAAATACGCAGTTCAGTGTCAAACTATAGTTATGTTCGGTTGTTGGAATTTCAATTGCAATTAATTATGTTGCCTGCATGTTCACATTTTTGTTTGTGCTTCCACTTCAGGTGCACGCACGTCTCGTTGCTAAATTCACAGGAACAAAACGAGTGTTCACAATGCCTTGACGCTGAAGCCCACTTGTTGTTCATGTACATAACCAACCAACTGAAAGACCAAGCATACATGTACTCGCGTTTCTTCAAACAGTCCCAAACACAGCCACACATCGCACACCCTCGCAGTGTGGCACATGTCTCGATTCAGTGGACGCTGGAAATGCAGACCACCATTTGAACAATGGCAGGGAAGGACAATCAGGGTTTGATTGAAAGCAGGAGATTTGAAATGTCAGGCGCCAAACTGCCTCATTATGTTCTGAAAGTTTAAGTCGGAGCCCATCAGACAATGAACCCCGGATGAACTGTCTCCTCCGAATTGACACTTTCAAACAGGTGAAACTTTCAAATGAAACCAACCTCCTGCTTATTTTTTCTGACTCGTGCTTTGCACGCATTTACTCGCCCCAAAACCGTAGATTCCCGAGCTCAGGTGGTCCCTACCTTGCTCCGCCCTGGACAGCGACGCCGGCCGCGCCGCCGCGGCCCCGGCCTCGTCGCCGTGGAACGCCGGGTTCGTGTAGGAGGCGCCCGCAGCGGAACCCGCCTTCTGCGCCTTGCCCGTACCGTCACCTGCGAGAACAAGAAAAAATGATGACTCTTGAAACTGCCACACTTTTGTTTGTCCTCTCGCGTTGCCACGACGAAAGATCGAAAGATCAAGCTGCGGGCTGCACGAATCGTGCAAGCAGTCCGTGGAGTTAAAGACGCACAAGCACACACACACACATACACACACACACACACACACACACGTGCGTGTTGCCTTTCTTTTGGCAAAAGCAACCTCTTGTAATGGTCAGTGCCTTTTTGCTTGAAGAGTGAGAGAAACTCCTAACAGCAAAAGCGTTTCTGTGTGAGAGCCTGTGTGGGTCAGAAGCGTGGAGCGAGCTGTTGAGGTTGAAGTTCTTTCAACCTTCGGAGACGAAAGCTAGAACCGTCAGTTTGTTTATCGAGTGCAAAAGACCTGATTTACACATCCTGCATTCCACAGACAATCCCAAATAGAAACTTGCAAAAAGTTCAAAAATGATTCACGACAAAAAAGAGGGGTTGTTTTGCCCGAGGACCAAAAATCAGCTCATTTGAGACCAGGCTCCTGCATTGCCCAAAAACTCCTTTGAAAAAAGGATGTGCTGCGCATCATAGTGGGAACGTTTTGTGAATGAGTTCTGCATTCCTGTCCCTTTTGAAAGTGATCGTGTTGTGTCCTTCGCTGTCGTGTTGCACATTCCCGCGCAACAGAACATCATCCTTTGCAGAATCAGGTCACACATAGAGACTTGGCAGGCACCATAGAGGGAAAATTTGCATTCTGCGTCTGTCGCATGCATGTTTGGAAGTTTCATAACAGGGCCACATGAAAGCGTGTGCTTCTGTACATGTGTAGAAGACCACAACTGTTCTGCGTTCTGAAGATGTTTGGTTGACGTCCAAGAGAACACACGACGTGGTCAGTTCGAAATGTTCCGGTCGGAACCACGCCAGCTCGGATAGCGCACAGGTCTGTGGGTACCAACCACTGTGAAGCCTGAGAAAAGCTCAACGTGGAAGTTCGTCATAGTGCATGATTTACAGTACACGACGCAAGGCATTGTCTGCAAGAAACCACCGCGCAAGAGGGAAGTTGCCTTTGCCTGAACCAGAAAATACTTCTTCCTTTGAAACTGTTTGAAAGGATCAGACCATGCATGCAGACATCTCGAGTGGAGCACAAATGTCTGCAAGGTGAAGATATTAGCAAACAAGTATGCACACAATGGCACCCAAAATGACCTTTCCACGCATGAGGCTCCCTTCTGCCATGCATTACAACGGGAACATTTCCATCGAAAACACTTCACGAGACCCTCACCCGTTTCTTTGCTCCCATATTTGGTGCAATTAATGCATGCTAAATGCAAGTATGGTGTCGCACAAATTGTTGAAGACTTTCGTCATGCAAGGAAGAAACTGTTACAAGAACACCAGTGTTATTTGAGCTGCGGCCAAGTTCTTTTCCTTGGTATGACAATCGTACTTGGTCGCCTGTGGAGAATGACCCAACGTGATGTGTTGGTATTTAGGTATGTCGCCTTCATAAATTTTACGAGTGTTGATTCTTGAGCTCAGAAAACATAACTTAATGCACAGCAGTTGAAAAAGTTCCGACTTTTACATGCGTGCACACAATCGCAAAGCACTGGTCTTCGTACATGTGCCCCAAGGGTGTTTTGGGAACCTCTCGGAAACATTCCTTGACGGCATCAAGAAGAAAATCAGTCCAAAAGCAAATTTTAAATGTGAAAGGATATCTGGCAGGATTTATCCAAGTGGAAATCTTGAATACGTTATTTGTCTGCAGAATTAACTGCCTTTGGTTCCACCATGATGCATGAGTCACATGTCTGCCACACAAATGTACATGTTGTACATGCACAGAAAGACAGGTACCACTGTAGATTTTGAACATTTGCAATTCATGTGCACATGCTTGAGCAACGTACCTCGTTTGATGATTCCCTTCTTGAACAGGAGGAACAAGATGACGGCGAATATGACGCAGCAGGCGAGGAAGGTTCCGATGACGGCTCCGGCGAGGTCGCCCCCTCCGCACGCCGCGCACCTGTCGACGCACACGCCCAGCAGGAGCAGCCTCAGCAGGAATCCGCCGCGCTGCATCTTCTAATCCGACTGATATGCTCAAGAAACTCCGCTCGGGTGTGAATCCAGTGTGGTTCTTTCCAGTCAATTTCTTTATCCTCACATGGAAATTTGAATGAATGCACAAGTAGGTACATGTACAATCATGTGTACTTCACAGGGCCTTCACCTTTATCCTGGTTGGCTCAGAATATTTTGCACCAAGACGTAGCTTGTTGCTGCCGTTACGGTGCCATTGTGGTGGTGCGCTGTTCGTGTATGGTGTGACGTTAAAGTTTGGGGTGATCGTTGAGAAAAGCGAGATGAGTGAAGACCAGCAGCCAACCAGTGCGAGCCCCGACACACACAAGGCGTGGAGGCTCCGCTCTCATTCACGCGCAGCTATACACAGGAGAGAACACCGTGCCCACGCTCTCAAATCTTCTGGGCGGGACAAGGGTGAAACTGTCTTCAATATGTTTCTGCTTCTTCGTGGCCATCAAGACGAAATGAAAATAGTTCCAGGTGCATTTCCCTCCGGACTATGAAAAGACCAAAGACTTTAGGAAACGTCCAATCCCAGAACAACGATAAAGTTTTCAGGACAAGTTGCGCCCATTTTGGAGTGTGTTCCTCAGGTTGGCAGCCAGTCAACTGTGAGACATTACATTCCAGCTCCACTCAGGTATACAACCCTGAAGATTGTTCTCTGACTCAAAGCAATTTTTGACACGAACTCTCCCATGTTGAAGGCACTTGTTGCTCGTGCAATGTAAGTTCGTCATCGTTTTTCTTGCTTGAAGTTCTTCGTCCAGTTCTGAATCTTTCTCTTCTCACTGCTTGAAGAAAGGGCGTCACACTGCGGTGCACAACTGTCCACGCTTGCCTTCACATATTTGCCCTCTGGCTCTGAAAACACAATCAAGTAAATTTCAAATTCAATTCACCATGCAAAAAGACACCAGTGGGCAGGACCTCAAACACTCTGAGTGCACCTCAGTCCATGCACTTTGACGCTGCTCACGTGTATCGAGCCCGACAAGTCTGCTGTTTCTTCGTCTTTCACAGTCACGTTCAGCACCCGGGGTCCAGACCAGAGCCTGCTGAGATCCGCACCCCAAAAGCTCGTCATTTCACGCACAATTTTGCCTTTCCCCAAGAAAAACTGCTCTTACTTTGGGACAGTCCCCCAGACCAAACGACCAAACTGGTTTCTTCACATAGTTTCTTCGCCTGTCATCCCCCTCTTCCACCTGGGATGCCAAAAAATCTTCTCCTATCGCCTTTTCTGGCCAAAGGTGCGCTCAAGTTGATTTTTTCAAAGTTGAAAGAGGATCCGGAGCGGGCGTCTGGTGCTCCAACCCTGGTCGTGGATCAGCCAGAGCTGCTCAATCTTCACGTGATTGTGTGTATGGAGATCTTTTTGCAGGTGTACCAAACTGCTGATCCCTTGTATTCAGCGGAGAACAACAAAGCAGCCCTGTCTTTGTCATCATCTTCGGTGTTTCTGTTTTAACAAGTTTGTCAACCGTAATGTCCAGAAACCACACGCGGATCTCTCGCCGACCTGTCTTATTGATGAGCCACTCCCAAGCTGAAGTAGAGACGTGCCGCGTGTGTCATTGGTTGCGTGGTTGCGTAGGAGAACCTGCATGCTGCTGCATCAGGCGCTCCTCTGGCTGACAGTCTCACGTTCAGGAGTCAAACTTTCGACACAAGCTTGAAAAAAATCGTCCAATCTGTATCGGGTCCGAATCAACCTCATTTTTTTGTCGTCCGTAACGATTAGCATGTCATTACACACTTTGGATCCTCAAAAACACCATCTTATCTCAAGTATTCAGTTGCTATCAAACCGAAGGACAAGTTCATAGGTCAGGGCTCAAGCGCGTTTCCCCTCACAATTCACGGTGTGAATATGTTTTTGTGACCAAGCACCGATAAAAACAGACGACAGGTGAATGACATGCACAACGCCACAAAGGCAGAAAAATGGAATGAACAGCTTGTTCCCACCTGCATAATTGTAAATCCAGGATGACGATCTTTTCACGAACATGTTCACAAAAGCTGCAGTTTCAGTTTGTGCCACACGCAAACCAGAGCTGACTGTTCGCTGACAAGATCCACAATTCACGGGGATGTACACAAAGGTGTGCTACTTGCCGCAGCCAACGATTGATTGCCGAATCATTCAGAACCAGCACCGAGAGTAACAGACCCTGATGGTCAAAACGCACCGTGAAGAATTGATGTCTCAGTTCCCTGCTTTGTGTTTGTCACACTGCATTCCTGAGATTCCAACCTGACTACCAACTTCACCTCTCTCCAAACAGTCACATATTTGGTGCTTTGACTGCTACAGGAAGAACACGCGGAAAAAGCCAATATCATCAGCTGCCTGAAAACACTCTGAAAACAGTGAATTCGATCCTGCACTGCAGCGGTGCCTGCAAGTGTTTATAAGCACGCGACTTGAGTCTTCGCACCTGGCTGACGCACATAAAGCGGACAAGGATTCACAGTTCAGCACCAGTGCACGACTCGGAGCCCGTTGCTTGCAGGATCCTCGAAAACTGAATGCTGCGAAACATGGTAGATTATCTAATGCTTAAAAAATCGAGAGCCACTGAAAAAATAGCTCCATGGAGCTCGCGGTGATTTGAGGAAAGTTGCTCTGATTTTGCTTGCTCTGATTTGGCTTGCTCTGATTTGGCTCACTCTGATTTGGCTCACTCTGATTTGGCTTGCTCTGATTTGGGTCACTTTTTTTTGTCAAAATCCTTACTTTTTTCACTCAATATTCACACCTTGGAAACTTATTTAGCACACACCCAAATGGAACAAATTTGACAAAATGGAACTTTCACACATTGTTTCACAACAATGTCCACATATCAACCAAAAGAATTGCCCAGTCCCCATTTTTTAAATTTTCTATGAAAAATGACTTTTTAACCCAAACTTTAGCCTCACCTAAAAACCATATAAAAATTTTCAAAAATCAAAAATTGAATGCTACCTCTCAAACCCCCATACAATATACTACATTTCATCAATATACTTCTTTCACCAAA
>JAAUXT010042204.1_pt1 | contig 23736 bp, 22 predicted proteins | sample 7278171 | NCBI WGS metagenome assembly JAAUXT01 (sample SAMN14350112, study PRJNA611818) | marine sediment metagenome | isolation source: surface marine sediment (1.8m) | place: French Polynesia: Moorea | collected 2018-08
GCCTAAAAAGTGATTCTGGTGAATTTGTGCGACAGTTGAGTAACCCCCCCCCCCTCCACAAATGGTAAACTGGCCAACTCAACCGGGGTCAGAGCTCGGAGAACCTGACTGGCCGGAAGAGTTCCGAGCCAAATAAGGACCACGCCCTTTTTAGGCGATAACCTTCTTGTTTCACTTGTCTTTTTGGAGGCGTTGTCTGCCCTTTTCCTGATGGTGCGTTGTTTGCGCTGATTCTCCAAACCGGCGAGGACAGCTCTTTACGATGCGCTGGAGAAGCCACAAACCCCTGAATTTATCTTGCAGAAATTGGCGCGGTGAACTGCGGTACATCATAAACATCAGGACCAAGAAAGTCGCCAAACCTCGAGAAGTCAGCGACACCGCAAGTGCCGCGGGTGGCGCAGCTGCGACCGCAGTGAGCTCAGTGAGCGAGCCAGGCTCCGACACACAAGAAACAGAAACGTCCAACAACAACACTGAAGAAAAGACAGCTGTTGCTGAAGCAACCGAAAACAGTGAGAAACCGGTCGAAATGTTGCCTAAAGCAACCGAAAACACTGAGAAACTGGTCGAAATGTTGCCTGAAACAACCGAAAACATTGAGAAACCGGTTGAAATGTTGCCTGAATCCACGGAGCAGGAAGAAACTGACCTTACGGATATGCAGACAGACCAGCAGACAGGTTAGGATCAGCCACCGGTATGTTCCACCCTTTCAAGTCATTGCTTGCATGTATTGCTAGAATTTACCGTACAGTCTGGATCTGTTGTGGAATTATATGGTGAGCGAACAATTCACTGAGACTGATCAGGTTGCTACCTGTATGGACATAAAAGCAGCAGATTTGTGCGGGAATGAGCGAGTACACCGGTGGCTGTTGGCTCGCAGTTTCTACCCACCGCGGCTCATAACTGCGTTGAGTTCACAGTTTCTCCAAAACGGTTCAAATTTGCACGCGTCCGTGTACGTTCTGAAGGTGGCGTACCGTTAAAACGGGGATTTGAAACTGTGTGGTCGGAAGCGAGCAGATCCACGTTGGAATCGGAACAAAAAACTAAAGAGTTGTGTTCAATGAACATACGAATATGTCTTTATAGCAGTGGTCATACGTCTGTACATGATCGATTATTTTGCCTCAAATGAACTGTCACACAAAAAGGAAGATTTCCAATTGTGTTTTGCATCCTTGGCGTGTCTGCGTCAAGTGACGAACAGGTGCAGGAATTGACGTGATTCTTGGCAGAAACCTGAACGCGGAAGCGCTCTCGACAGATTTCGCCGCTCAGCCTTTGAAAACGTGTACGTGTTACATTTCAACTTGTCTGTGCACACTTGGGCGCCAAGACTCAAGACGTGTTATTCACATCTGCATGGTTTGCTCCAACTGAATGACGCTGGTTTTGTTTTTTATTTGTGAGGGAGAAACACGCTGTTTGAGAGTTTTCGTTTGCTCAGGTGGCATGTTTTCTGCACCTGCGGGCGGCGACTGAAGTGTGTTGGGGATGTGAAGTGACTTCAGGTCCTTCCCGACTCCCGTCTGTTATTTTTGAAGCACTGATGTTTTGTTATTCTTATCAACGTGTACGTGTTCAATTGGAAGCAATGACACGAAAAACAGCACTGCACTTTGTTGTGAGAAAAAAAACCCAACGTATCTACGTATTTCGTCGGTAACGAGACAGCTCACGTTCTGTGGGCGAATCGCTTTTCAGCATGAGTTTGATATGAAATGTGTGAGGTTGCATGGTTCAGTTCTGAATCAATGTGCAACGCGAAATAATAAACCTGCTTCTTCAGCACAACCTACTGAGCAGCCAACAATTGAAAGTTCAAATCTGCAGGTTGTCATGGCAGCCCGACTGTACAGCTTTGCACGCACTGTGTGATATTTCAAGACTTCGTCAGCCTTTTTGTCCTGAACTGGAGGCTTTTCTCAAAAGTCGGCATCCCATCCTGACGTTTCATCGGGAGGAATTTCGAGGTCTCTGGAAAAGCTGTCAAAGTTGCTGAAGTCTGTCGCTCCTTTCACCTGCACAGGAAAGGGATAAGGTGGAAATGAGCGAAGGACAAAAGTGTCGTGGAACATGCGAACATGTCAAGTGTAAATCGTGTGACGGTAGAATCGTGCACGCTTGCCTTCGGAACGATGGGAGGAGTGGTGTTTTGCGATCGCAAGCCTTCCCAGTCGAAACCTTGGAACCACCTGTGAATTGCAAAGGCGGTTGAGGTCAATGAATACGAGGGGGGTCCAAGTTCTGGCGACCGTCTACATGCAAATATCAGGTTGATCGTCCGTGTTGACAAAAGAGCGCACATGTTGCAATAGGCATCCTAATTTCTGAAGGTGATACAACGTGCTTTGCGCAACCGCCAGAACTTGGATTATCCTCGTAAGCATCGAGATTCTTTGTATGAGTTGTGAGAGTAGTTGTCTGGAGCAGACGAGTACCGGTGCACGTCCTTTGTTGGCAATTAGTTGGTTTTCCTTGCGGTAGACTGAGCGTGCAGGTGCACGAGGAAGGGCAGCACCTACTTGTGTTTTTTGATGTCCTGGATGCCGTGTCTGCCGTAGCCGAGCCGCTCTGCGGGGCTGTCGCGGCACAGCTTTTTGATGAGGTTGTGCGCAGCGCGCGTGATTTTCTTAGGGAACTCGATCACGTCGATCCCCTTCAGGATGATGTTGTACGTTTTCATTGGGTCTGAGCCGACGAAGGGTGGACTGAAAATGGCAAGTTGCAGGTAGCTAATCAGAAAGAACGGATTTGTTCAGCATGCATTTGTGCATTTCGTCAGCAAATTTGATTTGGAAAACGAAGCGTCACAGGGGTTTCAACACGCGTTTTTTTTCCTCGAGGGTCCCTGCCCTGTTGGTGGCGTGCTGAAGCTGAGCGGGTCGCACCTGCCAGTGAGAAGCTCGAACATGAGGATCCCCAGCGACCAGTAGTCGACGGCGTGGTCGTGCCCCTTGTTGAGGATGATTTCTGGTGCCACGTACTCAGGTGTGCCGCAGAACGTCCACGTTTTTCGACCAGACCCGATCTTTTTCGCGAACCCGAAATCAACCTGCGTCATGACCGAAGGTGAATACTGAGCCATGGCACAGCTCCAGTTCTGCGCAAAAATCGTACGCGCGTATGCGGAGGTTGCATTCCACGTCGAGATGCTGAAGTTTGGACATTCCTTGCGAGCAACCAAGTTCTGCCCTTGAAAGACTTCTTCGATGTCTTCTTGACAAACAGAGGTGAACGATCGTGAGGTACTTGCCAGTTTGACGTAACCCTGGGTGTTGAGTAACAGGTTCTCTGGTTTGAGGTCCCGGTAGATGATGTTTCTGGCGTGCAGATATTCGAACGCCTCCACGACGCCCGCTGTGTAGAAGCGCGACGTCAGATCATCGAAGTTGCCGCTGTAGACGAGAAACATGCAGGCATCGTTTCCGAATCTTTGAGAAGTGTAGATAGATTCTTGTATATTTGCAAGCATGTAGGGACGTTGTGCAGTTGACATAAATTGCAGAATTGCAGGCGACTGAATGTTCACGCGAGCGCCTTTCTTGTTCATAGCAGTGGAGCATGTTGAGAAATCCCGGGGGGGGGGGGGTTGAACAGAGTTCCACACCACAATCTGCTTGTAATGTGATTTACTCAGATTTGTCGCACTCAGCATTTCATGTGAATCTTTGTGAAGAATTAGATGTCAGATGTGACAGCTTTGTGGTGCAGAATGTCAACTGAAACCACCATCAGAGCAAAATAACCTTCAGTGGATGGTGTTCAAACCCCTTTTGCACCTGCCTTGGACAACACCTTGTTTTCGTCGAAAAACGTTGTGGGAGAGACAGACGTACCAGTCTCTGAGAATTGTCCAGAGTTCACCACCAAGACACACTTCCATCATCATGTACACATACTTCTTATCCTTGAACGTCTTGTATAATCTGAAGCAAAAGTAGACGAAGAGATCTGCATACTGCGCTCGCGATGATTGAGAAGTGTGGATTGAGGTGCGACCCGTGTGTCGTTCAAGAACAAGACACAAGAAAATTGGGTCCATATCGATCACACAAAAGGCAAACAAAATTCTGTGGCAATCATGCCCAACGAGCGCATTTCAGTTCGGCTGCTCTGCGTTCAATGGATAAAAGCAGAAGTTTCCGATTGGTACCTGGCGATGAACGGAGACTTTGTGTTCATCATGATGACCTTCTCAGAAAAGATGTGCTCTTGTTGTTTGGTCTCCACGATGTGCTTCTTCTTGAGACACTTCAGCGCGAAGGTTTTGGAGCGGTCAGGTGTCAACTGAACCTGAAATATCACGAGAAATGCTGACGCTGATGCAGCTTTGCGAGTGAACAAGGGTCTTGTTGTGGCGCCTTAAGTGCACAAAGCAGGTCTAAAATTGTCATGAACTTTTGGAAACAATTTTCACTCTAGAAATGTAAAACAATGTTGAGCATTCGTTGTTTGGCTGTGTGTCTGTAATTTCCAACATTGCATGCAGTTGGACCTCGCAAAAAAGGACAGAAAAGTTCTGTCTCCCAATGGGAGGGTCAACTAGGCATTTCGTGACGGGGAACCTGCCATGCAGTTGTGTATGTTTCAGCAGGAAGGTGAAAGTGTTTTTTGGTTTTGGCCACGATTGCGGGCAATCAATTTAATTCTGCGTGGTTGATCAAGCATGCCCGCAAGGGCTCACCAGCTCGACGCGCCCGAAGCCGCCCATGCCGAGTGTGGCAATGATCTCGAGCTCGCTCAGCTGCACGTGGTCGTACTCGCTTGGGACCTTCTTCTGCGGAGACGATGTGTCCGTCAGGGACAACAAACTTCCCTCTCTAAACACGGAGATTACGATACATTACACTTGTCAAAGTGAAACTGGCGCGTGATTTGGGAACCAGATCCACACACATGTACAGAAAATGTGAAAACGTTGAATCTGAACAATAGCGTTCAGAACGTTGAACTGGAACGGGAGCTTCTTCGATTTGTTGAGAATGCGCATCTGATTCCTGGCTCGTATTTCGTTCGGAGTGTCGAACTGAGTGCATTTTGCTTGGAAACGTTAAGAGGGGAAAAGTTACGAACGAAACTTACAGACACAAGACAAAGCAACATGATGAAAAAAGATTTACACTTGGGAATTTTGTGTCCAGCAGATCTGCTATTTCCTGAGTTTGGAGGACAAGAGCAAAACTTGAAAGGTGAATGTCAGGAGAGCACATACGGACAATGCAGTTGGCAACATTCCTGCATGCATCTACAGATTATGGACACTGGCAACATCATATGGATGTTTGATGGGAGTGGTGTGAAAGTCACACAAAGCAAATCCTCTGACAGCAATGCAAAACGAGTTGAAAATTGGAAAAAACAAAACAAACGCTTTGGTGTTTGAATAAACAGAGGAAACCAAAAACAGAGGTACAGTGTACTTGAAGAAGTGAGGTACCTAGAGAAAACTCGGCTGTGCTTTGTGCTGAAATGTAAACGGGAGCCATATTTACACAGATAAACCTGTTAAGGATGCAGTGCACATCTTAAGTACCTTGATTACTTTCAAGGAACTTAGAGAGGGAGGAAGAACAGTTGCGTCTCTGGACACCAAGCTGCTGTGAAGTGGAGTTGAAGCTGTTGATGTGGCATACACCAGCACCATTGTGACTAAGAAATCATGTCAAATTTCCTTCAGGGTTTGTTATCGTAAAAGTCAGAATCCCTTCTGGGTGACAACAAAATGTCATGCAAAATCAAGGAAATGCCGCCCCTCCCCGATGCTCCCTTCAATGCATCTGTGTGACGCACAGTGAAAAAAGTTCAGAAGCAGTTGAATGGAAAAAATAGCCACGCAAGTGGAGCAGCGAAGTTCAGCACAAGCTCTACAGCGTCAATGATGCGCCGTGTCCGAAAAGTACGTACGACACTCCAGAGTCTTTGGATGAACTCTTGGTTGAAGTGGAGGACTGTGAAGAGTTCGGTATCAGCCTGTGGAACGAGTGCAAACGACTGTGCTCATTTCTAATGTCCGCAAAACCCGGGAGCAAATAATCCTACAAATCGCTTTTCCCTCTTGTGCACGCACAACAAAAGTTTTTTGTTTGTCCTCTCAATCAAACCAACATGCATGTGCAGTGCCTGCAATGTGAACACATCGCATTCAATTTGCACTTGTTGGTCTCTGAAGGAACATTGTTTTTGAGATGACTGCAGAAAAATAATGGCACAATGGAAATTTAGACTTATCAATGTGTTCCCCGAATGTCATTTCTTTCGTGTCAAAAGAAGGTGTTCTCGGATGACAGACCAGTCAACCGACGAATGGCGTGAAACACCTTTGGATTTCGCGACTCCAGGAACACAAGCCGGAAAAAAAAACACGCATGCCACACCCACTGACGATCATTTTGGCACAACACTGCATGTGCGACACGTTGTGCGGACATAAGACATGCAAGGAGCGACGTGAAAAAAACATCTGTCAAGGTTTCAAAGACTTCAAAGACTGGTGTTTGTGCCAAACAAAAGCAACTTCGAAAAAGCGCAATAGGTGTGGACTGATTGTTTTCTAATTTCAAAGTTGGCCAGCGTTTTCCGTTTGTGCTTTGTGCCTTCGCGTACAAAACTTTTTGTTTGCTATCTGCCATAGATTCATGCAGGAATCAGTGGCAACAGTTGCTCATGAACAAAAAATTGGCCCGCCAGGACGAAAAGTCGGTCCACTAGATTGCAGTTGTATTGCGTGCATGGTCGCAGACCTCATAGATTGGTCTCTGCATCCTGGTGGGGAATTGTTTGGAGGACTTTTGTGTGTTCCTTTTCTCACAAAAGAGCAAACAGAAGTCATTTGAGATGCCGGTGTTTTACCTTTGTGCTCCTCGCTGTCGATCTCCGTAGTCTTTCTCGCGCAGTTCACTCAACTCTCCGATCAGGGATATGAAAGAACTGGGGAATGAAAAACAACACAGTGAGTGCGTGGCAAAAATTTCTCCATGACGATCGTGTCTGTTGAACAAACCAGCTGTTAAATTTGCATTGACTGCAACAATCCCTTCAATTTTTGCGGAGCGGCGAGTAGAGACGTAGACACAAATGTTGCTCGCGTGCTTTGAGGGGGTGACGTCTTCGACCAGAATTCAGGGGCACCCATAAGACCACCCTCTCCCGTGTCCCTTGACAAAGTTTCCTTTTCACACCCCCTCACTGTGCACTACAGGCACACACAGCACAGGCGCGTCCTTCGGAACGAGCCTGAGTTGTGCAATGGCAACAGTAAGAAGCCTTTACGTTCGGTGGGGGCCTACTGTTGCCCACCCACCCCTGCCTGAGAAACGTTCTGCCTTGCGACGTGGACGCACTTGTGTTCAAAGCTCCGCTTCCTTGTTTACGATGTCATTGTCAAACGTCTCACGATTAGTTTGGACTCTCACCCTCCCCCCCCCCCAAATGAGGTTCGGGCCTCTATGACCTGTATCCTGGTCCACTGATGATGACCCATTCCCGGGTTTTCAAGAACTTTCCTGCATATGGATGAAAACAGAAGTTGCCGGTCTGATACCAGACTTCGAAGAGATCAGAAAACGTCTGCAAATTAAGGCAGAGGGACAACTTCAAAATGTTGGACGCAGAATGACTCCTCCTTCCCTGTTGAGCAAATGTCCCGCATGGTCCGCACGAACTTACAGGTTCACGGCTGCATGGACAGGACGGCGCGGTGACTGTTCCATGCAGCCCTTGTGTGCATCGGAATGGTCCCCACTGATACTGCCATCATTGACCAAATCAAGCACCCCACACTCAAAATTGAACATTCGTGGAAAGTTTGTGAACTTGAAAAATTTTAAGTTCGGCATTTCTTTCCGTTTTGTTGATTTTTGTAGAATCTTTGTGTTGAACGACGCACACCACCTGAGCGAGGGACTTGTGGCTGAATGTCAGGAGGTGGGCTCTCAGTCTGACCTCCGACATGGAAATTTACCCAACCTCTACCCGGGTATTTAGGACAGACTCGGCCCGCCCCAATCCCGGATCCGCCTCAGGAAAATACTTACTCTCTGTCGACCGTCAGGCATTCCACTCCTGGGGGCAGCGCAATGACGCTGGCAGTCCGCTTGTCCTCACTGTGAACGAGGCAGAAAACGACATCTGACATTTTGTGGTAATGACCTGTGGAGCAGGCTGAAAACATGTCTTGTGGTGAATTTGGAGACATTCGTGCAACCAGCGTTTCCTAAAATGGATGCGTCGAGACTGTCGTGAAAACTGATTGTTGTGTGTACGAAGCTGGATGTGCCAGTTGCTTTATCGGGCACAAAAGAAAAGTTGGCCAGACGAGAAAGGATTTTCTCATTCTTCCGAGGGAAATCCCGTCTCATCAGTTGTGAACTGTTTTGCAGTGCGAAATTGCCCTCATGTACAAGAATTCTTCTCTGGACTAGATTCCCGGGCTAATGACGGCACTTGATTGAGAAAATTAACCTGAGTAGAGCCTTCTCCCCAAAGAAGTCGCCGCGCTTCAGATGCCTTATATCTTGAGGCTCACTGAATCCCTGGATGTTCTGCGTCACTTTCACCTGCGCATGAAACAAGATGAAGCTGATGGGTGATTATCAAGCAAGCAAATCCACGGCAAGAGTACATTGCTGCACGGGGACACTCAAACGAGCTTGTCTGGTGTGGTGAGTGCCATACTGAAAGCTTGCAGGCCTGGTCTGCTTCATAAATCTGCACCACCGGAGGAGCCGGGAAAAGCAGAAAGCTCAGAATACGGAGATGAGATGAGTTCGACTGCCGGACCTGCTGTGGTCTATCAAGGATGGAACAAAACCCTTGAACAAAAATATCTCACCTCGCCTTTGTTGATGATGAAAAATGTGTCCCCGTTTGTCCCCTCTCGAATAATATGCTCGCCTTCTTGGAAAAAGTCCTGAAATGTGACAAGAATACTCATAACTTGTGGCAAGTTGTGAAGTTTGAGTGACAACAGCCTCACTTACAGGTGCACTGTTGTGAACGAGCACTGATCGGACTTAATTCAATTCAGAACGCAGGGCACGCAGAAGTGAATTGAGGATTTCTGGTTTTGGTTGGCTTTTCGTTTAATTTTACAAATCTCGGCCTGTTTGTGCTTGTCTTCTCAGTCCAAACCTTGAGGGAAAGGCTTCTTTTGGAGACCATGGCTGAGATCTTGTGGCGAACAACAACAAACGGAAGCTTTCAAACTTACGACTTCCAGCACGTCAGCGATTTTGGCAAGTTTGTGGTGAGGAAGATCACGAATCAAAGGCACACTGAAAAAAGTACAAGGTACTGTGAGATATTTTGCAGGTCAGAACAAATGATCAAGTTGAAAAACCAAACAGCCATACCCAGACACTCAACCAGCTACCAGCTGCATGTGGACAAAGTCCCTTGAACTTTGGCGGGACAAACTGCATGGTCACAACTTCCTTGCACGCTTCACATTGTCAGCAGAGATCGTTTCCACAGAAGCTTCGGGTGTGGGGACCTCTCTCTCTCACTCTCTCTCTCTCTCTCTCTCTCTCTCTCACTCTCTCTCTCTCTCTCTCTCTCTCTCTCTCTCTCTGAACCACTGTGCCATGACAAGTTTTTGGTCCTGGTGTTTTTCTTGGAGAGGCAAAGACGCGGGCAAAGCTTTTATTGACGAAAGATATTCGCTGTGTGTTGTGGCTCGAACACATTGTTCAGGACAAAGTGAACAAGGACCCAATTTTGAGAAAAACAGGAATTGATTTGAACTTTTGGTTTGCCTTTTCTCTTGGTTTCACAGTTTTGACATTCATTGCAGCTTAGTGCTTCAGAATTCTGATTTTGTGTGCAGACTGAGCAAACCTGAATTGTTCACAGGGACAGAAACATCAAAGCCTGTTTGCGCAGAAGGACCTTCGCATCATATTTGACCACACAGCTGCTTGTTCAATCACACACCTTGATCGAACTGGATTCCAAGAAGATAGTTTCTCTTTGGAGGTGTAAATCTTGCATGGCACACAATGTCAACGTGCCTTCAACCCCCAGGGACTTGATTCTGCCAAACAGGGTGTTCACCAGTAAAAAAAACAACAAAAAAACAACAAAACAAACAAAAACACTTTCGTTGTCAGTCATTCCAAGATTCCAAGCCGTGCAGTGGGCAGAGACAGTGCGTGAGGGAGAGAGTGTGTGAGAGTGAGAGAGAATGTTTGCAAGAGCGACAGAGAGAGACAGAAAAGAGAGTGAGAGAGACAAAGAGAGATACCAGACAAGCGCGCTTCCACCTCCCGTTTTTCTTTCAACTTCAAGTCAGCTACAAATTGCTGTTCTGTTGTCTTTCTTTGAGCAGATGTTTCCATGAAATGACGTTTGAGACTCAATATTTCTGCCATCATGTTGTTCTTGAAAGGCAAAAAGCACAGGATGCTTGTTTTTGTTCTGTGCATGCAGTTTCTTCGTTCAGACGCTCGGCAACAGGTGACGAGTTTCTCAAGAGGTCTCTTTGCATGTTTACAATCGATGGGTGCAGTTGCTTGTCTCTTAACTTGTCATTGTGTTGGATGGAGTGTTTTCACTCAGTTGACAGAAAGGCTCCTTTTCTGAGACACACAGTGCAAAGAAGCAGATGAGAGGTCTCCGGAATTTGAGACATGTCTTCGTTTCATTTTGAAACAGTCTCTTGTCGTGAGATTTCATCAAGGAAAGAGGCTTCGCAAACCTCTCCCAATCCCTCAAGTACCTGCGAATTTTGTGAGTGCATTGTAGTTCTCTTTCCATTCTGCAGTGTATGAGAAATCTGCCTCAGATCGTCAGAGGAATAAGCAAAGTAAAAGGTCCATCATGAGATTGAGCAGCTCCATTGTGACACTTGCAGCTTCTTTTGAATGGAGGGGACCTTCGCATAGCCTGACAGATCCATTCGCCAATTCTTGGTCATTTTGATGCAGGACGAAACGTTCGTGCCATTTGCGAAGATTGCTCTGAATCTGTTTTGTGATTCCTTCCTTTTGAGCAAGTGAGACAAAAAGAGAAGCAACATGTCTTTGTTGTGACTGTGATGTGTAGATATACGTTTCCCACAAAACTTTACAACAGACCATGATAGATTCGCACAAACAGAACACTCCCATTGAGCTGAATTATTCAGGAATGTGGAGTGTGGAATCCAATTTGTTTGTTTACCTGTCGATTAATCTCGTTTCTTGTGCAGACAGAAGGCAGCTAAATACATTGACAGTACCTTCTTGGTCTCAGAAAGCAACATTGAGGGACAACGTTGTGTTTTACCCCTCCTGCATGCAAGTTCAATTCACTGTTTCCAGATGCAGAAAATAACCTGATGCAGACAAGCTTCATTCACAGATTACCACAACCGTGCATTTGATTCCTGACCAGAATTGGTTTCAAACATTCGTCCCTTGAAAGGGTCTTGTCTGGACGAAGGGAAGCATGCGTCACAGAAAGCAAAAACGTCTTTGGCTGATTTGTTTTCAGCTGCAACTTTCATGCAGTGAACATGACGTCAAATTATGATTCACTGGTCATGCAACTTGTTTGTGTCCATGAGTTTCTATTTGCAGAATCCAAAAGTTCTGCGTGGGAAACCAGTTTTAATTTCAAAAGTGAACCTGAAGGATGTTGATTCAGGCTGACCTGATGCCTGCCTTGAGACGGAAAATGAGCTTCAACCTGACGTGGCGGTAATTCTACCCGCGCAACAGGGCAGGTTTCGCCTTGTGCAAGGGAAGTTGTACGGTGCTAACTGTGCTTTTAATTCGGGTCCGCTTTTGGAGGCTTTCCCTGCGATCGTCACGCGATGACGGAAAAATCTCCACCGGCAACGACGCACGTTCGCTGAAACGTGAATTGTTTCGTGAGGGCTCTTGAACGCTCGCAGGTTCGAGATGAGAGTTTCACAGAACTCGAGTGAGACACAGTTGAAAGATGTCAAGACTTTGTCAGTATGAACTTCAAGAAAGATAGGTTGCGATGAGAACTTACGAAACTCGAAAACAAATGTAAACGCGTAAACAAATGTAAACGCTCATAATTTTTTTCATGAGATGCCTTGGAACTCCACAAAATGCTGGATTCAAGGAAGGCGAGCATCTCCGGACAAACTCACTGATCAAGGGGGTCTGTGTTCAAGGGGACGCGGAATGAATTCACGATCTTTGGTTCGTTGCTTTTGGGAATCCGTAGAAAACAGTTGGGTCGGTTCCAAGAGGTGTCTTGTTTAGGCGCCAGTTTCTACAGATCCTTGATTCACATCTGTTGGAATTCTGGGAATCTCACACTTTGTGCTTTGCCAAAATTAGCATCCGAAAGACTGAGCCAAAGTCAGAAGTCAAATATTTTCCTGTGTAGCAAGCGTCAAAGATATTCTACGTGTGCCTGGCACCTTGGTGCTGTAGGCAGCACATGGCACGTCAGCAACCACATTCATGCGTTTTGTCGACAAACCTCACTCACTCACCTTCGCAGAAAACGGATGTTCTCTGTCTGTCGTTCAAGACCCGTTTTCATCATGATAGCTTGGAAGACCTTTCGATCTAGCACCCATATTTTGCAGTCACTAAGTGCTACAAGACGGAAAAAAGAGAACAATCCAGAATTATTCGTCATGTTTAATGGCAACGCAATAATAACCCGAGACTGAATGACGAGCCCGAGTAGTTTGACCGTGCTGCGGATTTACACAACATCTGCTAATGTGCAGCTGCATTATGTGTTGATTGCCTCTCATAATTGCACATACCTTTCACCGAAGCAGTTCTTGTGCAGTTGTACAGAATTGCCAGCTCTCCGAATGCTCTTCCGGAATGCATGGTTCCCAAAACTTTGGAGTCTTTCGACACTTCCATGTCACCATCTGTGGTGGGATAGATCGAAAAGTGGTGAAATGCAGAACGGCACCATGCACACATTCGAAAACTGCTGGTGTCCATGTGTGAGCGCACGGGCCAACGTACCAGCAGATACGTAGAGGTGCTGTCCTGCATCTTCCTCCTTGATGATGTACTCGCCCTCCTTGACCTCTTTTGCATACATACAGTCCACCATTTCTCGGACTTGCGTGCTGCCCAGGTTCTTGAGGAAGTCATTGGCCAGGACTGCATCCTTGATCAGCTGTTTTGACCTGAAAAATGAAGGTGCATCATGTGTTGATTCCATTCTTGCCAACATTTCTACGCATTTCGGACGTTGTTCTCAACCTTCAACTCAGCGACACATGCACGGTTCTCGCACACTGTTCCTGGAAAATTATTTTCTGCATCTTAGGTGGAGAAATTAATCAGGAACCATTTTTGTGCACCCATTTCAACATCTTGATGTTTCAGTGCGCCAGGTTTTGTGCCCGCCGCTGCACTTGGTTATCTTTCTCAAGCTCATCCAGATCTTGATTGTGTTGTTGATTTCTATTGCACCACAGGAAATTTAGCACCATCAACAGATGCTCAATTGTATTTCCTTCAGTTATTTGCCTGAGGAGAATTGCCAGTCAAATTTCCTGTCTCCTTTTGAAATCAAATCAACCGAGGCAGCTGCGATCGCGCCGACCCAATTTCCCAACCTGCTTTTCCCCCCTTGAGCCTAGGCGAGAGCTTGCATGAACAACAAACAAAAGTGATAACATTGCCAGCACCACAAAAATTATGAGAACACGTTGCTCTTCTGTGAAAATGTTGATGGACTATTCCCAGGGAACACGTGTTTTTTTCTGCATTGAAAGGAATCTCAACCCTGGAGAACACCGCAAGAAATGCGTGCATGATGTCCCATGAATGGACGCGATCAGCTGCGTAACCGTTCCATGTCGTGCATTGGGAGTGTGCCCCCTGCAAGTTTGACACCTCAAATGACGCACAAAAGAAAGAACTCCCTTTTCGAATTTTCGGCAGGGAAGCGCGACAAATAATTAGCAAAGGAGAAGAAACAGACTTTGCTGCATCTGAACGTCTGCAGGAAGCACGCATGGTCGACTTTGAACATCTGCGTGCAAATTTCAACTTTGACGTTGGACACCCAGGGGACACCGATGTTGGGGGTACCAAGGGTATCAGACGCGCATTCCATCTTTTAGATCCCACATTGGGACTTGGTATCCAGACATTCTCCAGATGTTCGTATTCAGACACACAGCCAAACCCGATTTCCTGTTGGACGTTGTCAAAGTTTCACTTGAGTCACATTATGGTTGTCATTCCTACGGCACGTTGGAGCTATTTATGATGTTTGTAAACTGATACTGGCTTTGGCGAAAAAGAATCGTGACTATCGTTTCGACTTTGAGTTTCCAGACTGCCAAGATTGGTTGCAATTTGAGGATATCATGATGTCCAAAAATAAACCTTGAGCTTGAATTATTGGTCAGCCTGGGTCAAACAAGTGAAATAACCTCCCGAGAACTGGAGTCAGACCTGTTTGTCTTTCAACAAAGGTGCACGAACAGAGGTCGATGGCAACACGCAGTTTGAACAACGGCGAAAGGTGGCTTTTTTTGCACACACGGTCGACAAGATAAAGGCGTGGAATGTTTTTTGTCGACACACAACACACTACTGTAAAAGGCAGCTCGTTTCGCCCTTTGCATTCTATGGACCTACATCACGTCGACAGACACACCAATTGAGCCACAGCAAAATTGTTCCGTGAGTTCAGGTGACACAGAAAATGTGGTGGCTCAGTCAATTTTCCTTGTCTGATAGTCCAGTAGCAATTGCTTCGGGTGTGTCGCAGTGGCGCAGGTATCTTTTTAAATGCTCATTCTGTGGATGTTGATCCTGCAGGATGTACAAAACAAGATTCGTAAGCTGAAAAAAATTCCAAGGAATTCCAAGGCCAAACAATGAAGAAAACATTCGACATGCAGAAGAAAACAGACAAGAAGGGGTCACACACCCTCACAGGTGTCAGCTGTAACGACAAGTGGATGAATCTGGTTAATTTCCCTTTTTGTGTTGTTTTGTCCTTCAGTCTGTTTTGGGAGTCAGTCTCTGGATCAGCCTGGAGTCCGCCTACGTTTTTCGTTCTGTAAATTTGGTAAGTTTATCAAGATTGTGGAAATAGACTTCATCTTTGTTGAATGTTTTGAAAACGCTTCACTGGTTTGAGTCAGCTGGGGGAGTGTCCTGCACGAGAGTGAACAGCTACAGTACAGAAAGAGTGTCGCAGGGAATGCTTGTACTGTACAATCATCTTCGCGATGAGTGAACAGTGCCCCTGTCTTGCAGAAAAAAACACAATGCATCTCTTTTCTGTTTTAGGGCCTGACATTGTGTCAATGTCACAGAAACTGTTGATAAACACCCTCCACAGTGGAGAGGCATTCCCTAGCTGCGGGGCCAACTGAACAGAGCGCAACTCCATTCATGCAAGATCCTCTGAAGGAGGGTCAGTCTGTTCACTCAGCTGATCTAATCAGCGGTTGCTTCTCTTGCTTCCGGTTCATTTTCTACTCTCTGATCAATGAAGAGATGACAGCTGTGCAGTTTTGAATCTGCATCTGCACAATCATGGACGATCAGGAGTTTGATCTGTCTTTTGTTGATGCAAACAAGAGCCTGAAGTTTGAGCTCAAGTAGTGATGAAGACAAATGGAGGGCAGATGAACAGAAAGATGCTTTGTCACAGATGACATGAGCTTTGCAGATGACCAACTGACATCAACTGTGAGTGAACAGATGACTTCTTCGTGGCTCTGCTTGAAAAAGAAAAAACTTGGGGAATTCTGGGGAAGACCCCAGTGGTAAGGGAATCACTTGAGTACTGTTATTCAGTTGGTTCAACAGAACAGACCCACTGCTTTTGGTGATGGAACATGCAAATGGGCCCGCTGTGTGTGCATTGCAGGTGGGCTGAATGCACTTTGCCGGTACAATGCAGTGAACAGGTGAGCCATGAGCGACACAAAATGCAGGGGAACCAAAAAGTCAAAAGTTGCGGACGAAGCCCCATCGTTGTATGTGCTCGCCCTCAGAGAATCTGGGGTGCATGTATCTTGGACCACAACAGAGTCGCCTCATGCACGGCCTGAGTAGCTATTTTCTTCGCTGCACTCTGAATTACAATAATGTCGCTCAGTTGGGTGAGGAGATGATTTGGGCTTCCTCCCGAACAATCATTTCAAAGTCAGGTTCCAGGCACGCTTGAACAACAGTCTGTTTTTGGGGGTGGACGAGGGGCTCCAGACTTCCAGCCGATCTTGGGCGCCGGGGAGGTGTCGTTGAACTCCAAAACTAGGGTACTCTCCCCTTCCAACTTCTTTGAAATACCTTCAGCATGTGAATGTCAGGGCCAGGTCATTGAGGCCGTGTCCAGTTTCAGTTCCCCGAGAAACGTACTCATTTTGGTGAACACCCAAGACCCACTACCAACGACCATATCCCAAGATTTGACTTGGACAGCAATTGTTTGGATAATTTGGGAAGAACCGTGTTCAAGGTGCAATCCTCTCCTGACGAATGTCAATCTGGTTGAGCTTGTGAGGTTGTGGGAAAAATTCTGTTTCTCTTCTCTGTCCATACGAGTACCTCATTTTCGAACAGACATGTTTGATTGGGAATTGTCTGGTTATGTGTCCAGGCATTGAAATCTCTCGTGTCCAGATGCGACCAAACTTCATTGCTTTTAGGAACGACTTCCAGAATATTTGTTGCATATTTGCTGACAAATACACAATTCACCCGTGTTTGACAATCACCCAAAGCGAGCAAGCGATCATCTGCTGATGTAGATGCACGGGCAGCCAAGAGCACTCTTCAGCTTTGCACTGGTGGCTTATCGCCTCGACACAATCGTCGTTCTATCTGCGACAGCAAGTGCGGTTTGATCTTTGTCCCCCAAATCACAGGGAATTGCCGTCACTCGAGTTGGCAGCTTCCGGGAGCAGATTAAGACCATTCGTTTCCACGCACCATGAAAGGCGATCAGCGCTGCATGCGTTGTGATTGCATGCAACTCGCGCGTGAAGCAGAAAATCTGCGCTGCGAAGCAACTCCGCGATCGCACTTGTTGCTTGTCGAGACCAGTCCAACCATGGTGAAGCGAGAGTTGCTGTCGATTTGTTCGTCTGCACATTGCAAGTTTCAGCAAATTTCGCTCTTTCACCCTCGAAACAGGTGAAGTTGTCACCTCCCCCGTAAACCAGCAAATTTCATGTATTTTGCACAACGTTGCTGAATGTTTCCGCTGCAGCAAGAAATGGCACTCGTCGATAGCGCGCTTTCAGATCTCTGATCACTTGTTCAAAGTTCCCCACCAAGAGTTTGACCGAAGACCGGGGTTGGGTTCCCCACCCCAACCCAAAACCGCGATCAGCATGATCAGTATGAGGTGGGACATCGAGCCATTTGGAAGAGGGTTCAGTCAACTCAATACGTCTGCTTCAAACTCGTGGTGTGGAAATGTCGAGACCTTGTGAAAGAGCGTGCTGTTTGCAGTCCTTTCCAAGATGTAAGGTTGGCCTTACAAGAGCAGCTGAAACAGAATGTATATTCCTGGTATTGATTGAAACCAATTTTCCACCAAACAGAACAACATGACCTGCGTGAAACTCTGACATCACGCAGTGTCCAAAGACCAGCTGGACTGAACCAGGCATACAGTACTGTGTCATTTTCTGTTTGTTTGGTCCTTTTTGAAAGGATCGGGTTTGCTTGATGGATGCACAATACAATGCACGACAAATACCCCTTGCGCACCAACACAGGATCAACACGTCCTCACAAAGACCTTCCGGGTCTGACTGACCCGGGGGTTCAGAACACAGCCACTTCACACTCTGGTGTGGTGTTCACTTGCCATTTAAATCAAAGACAACTCCAATGAGGGTTTTTGCACATTCGCACGCACACAGATCCTTCACATGATCTCGTTCTGCCACTTTTTGAGGACCATTGAAAGCCATCCGCCCATCCACATGCCTTTCCTGTCACCAGGTTTCACTTCAGGACTGTATCATTTGTGTGCAGTTCACTTGTGGGTGTAAACAGAGTCCTCGAAACTTTTCATTTTTGAACGGTGAACCAATTAGATCCAGTTTTATCTTCCCTTGACACAGATCATTTTTTTCAAAACGACCAAAGTCCCAAATGGAGACAAATGTTGGGGTGTGTTTTGGACCCGAGGACGCTTGTGAACACGGTGTTTTGCTCGAGTTCCAACGAAATCAGAGAAGAGAGGAAAATGGGACTCAACAATTGATGCTGTTTGATCAGACCTTTTCTTTCAAGGATTGACGGAAAGTACAAAGGTACTTGTCGTGTGGAGACAGTGAAGTCAAGTACAATTCTAACCAATTCAGGAAAGAGAGGAACTCTTGATTTGTACGTCAGGAATTTCCTTAATTATCTCATCAACAATGCTTTATGATCAGATCTTTCTTTTTCAAGGATTGACAGAAAGTACAAAGGTACTCGTATTTTTTCTTGTGGAGATAGTGAATATTCATGTCCAGTTTCACCAAATTAGCAAAGAAGAAAATGTACCTAGATTTGAGGGTCCCACCTGAAGAGCCAGAGGGCTGCACCCAAAGAGGTGGATGGTTCTACCCAAACAGCCGCGGTCCCACCCAAAGAGCTTGAGGGTTGTACCTAAAGAACCCCCCTCCCGTCAAGTTAGGATGCAGATCTTGCACTGACAAATATTTGGTCCGTGGCCAAAATTTGAAGCTCACCGGGAGGGATAACAAGCCAATGGAAGGCTTTTTATTGGACTTGATGTTGTGCCTGAGGATCGGTGTCCAAAATGAGCGTGTGGAAGGGATGTCGAAAATGTGACACTTTCTGTGGCAAAAGAGCAACATTTGCTCTGTGTGTGGCAACAGGGTACGCTCGTACCAACAGGGCGCACAAAAAGTTTTCCCCTTCAACTGAAAAAGGCGTCTTTTTCTCTTTTTTTGGCAAAAAAACTCATTTGTGAGAGCGGCGCAAGGGCGTGAGTGTACATTTTTCGCTTTTGAGGAGTCGCGACATCAGTGCACTCAAAGCCGCTCGCTTTAACATGCATGCAGGGAAAAAAAGTTGTTGCGCGAAACTTGTTTTCCATCTCCACGTAATTTGACAGGGTTGTGTAACTCTAGGCAGGTAGTTTCACATGGTTAACCTTGAAGATCCATCAAAGAACAAATGGGAAGATGTTTATTCAAACAGGGTCTGTCAGTTACACAGGTCCTACTTCAGTGTCAGGCCTCGGCGCACACCGGGTTTTTGTCATACCAAATGTAGTTGTGTATGATCACAAATATTTGCCAGTTGTAGATCGACCCGAATAGCTGCTGTGCTGAATATCTTCTTGCATAAACGTGCAACACTGAGCGGAAACAATATGGATTGTCATCAAGCAAACCGCAATTAACGGAATCACAGCTGCACTGAAGCACAGCAAATGAAAGCTGCAAGTTGAGACAAACCAGACACTGCTTCAATTTCACACGAGATCGGATGAAGTTTTGTCCGAAGAACAAGACACGTGTTTCTTACCTGAAATCCTTTTCGTGTCGTTCAAGTTCTGCAGTCCACGAACTCTGGGCGCTGCTTTCTCCGGACACACCCTGTCTCTTGTTCCGTCCTGCGTTGCCCTCTTTCGCCGCTTCTTCGTGGATAGTTGACAAAATATCCGGTTTGCCATCTTTGTGCAAAGTAGCCTGCAAAACTGATTTCAATTTGTGCACCTCCTCTTTGAGTTTCGATATCTCAGTGTCTTTCTCGGTCAAAATGCTTTGACAGCGTTGCAGTTTGGCTTGGCACTTTTCAATTTCAGCGTCTTTCTGTCTCAGTTCGTGTTTCAGCTGCGGCAGGAGTGTTTTGAGGCGCCCGACGTCCACGGGCTCCCCGTCCACAGTGATCTGGGCGGCCGAGGCACCGTTGCCCATGTTGTGGGTGGAGGGCAGGAGCCTGCGCGGGGAGGAGGACGAGTTGTGGTGCTTCTTGCTGTGGTGGTGGTGGTGATGATGATGGTGCCGCGGTTCTGGGACTGTGACTGTCACAGCGGAGGCAGCAGTCGTGTTCACGGTGTTGGCCGCGGTGGTGTTGGTGTGGCCTTTGCTAGCCGCCACCGCCGCCGCCGAAGCAGGTGGACCTGACAGCGGCATTCTCCTCGCTGATACCTGGCTACGTCACCTCGACAAGCCTCTACTGATTGGTCTTTTCCCTCTCGCTTTCCCTTTCTCACACGCACCGCTGGATCCAAACCACAGGCTCGCGTTGCTTCTGACTCCTTGATATCGTCAACGGAACGGTCCGCACTTGGGTTGTAAATCCTGAAAAGTAATCAAAGCGACCTGACTGTTGGTTTGGCTTCGTGTATCGTAAATTTTGAGGGTGTGATCCGTCCTTACCTGTAATCACTGTTTGAACGATTGTGTGCGCTCTTCTGTGTTGCGAGTCCAGTGGCTCCGAACAGCCGTTTCTCTTGAAGCTTGTGTCCAATTTTCTTTCACCAACAACAACACCCGACACATTATTGTCACACAGATTAGTTTTCTCGTTTGACATTCTCTCGTTCACTTTGTGTTCTCATTTGTCAGCTCTTTTCGATCCGGTTTTGTCAACTTGCAAGTTGTTTACTTTCCATTCGGAACCATGCAATCCTGTGTGCTTTTCTCTATTGCCAGGATTCTGTGCTCGTGTGAATGTGTCAGCATCCGCGTCTCGTCTGTTCGAGTGGCGATGAGTTTAAACAGGTCTATTAAAGGTCGCTGTCCACAACAGCTTCATCCACCGCAGTGTCGCGAAAACAGCACAACAAGAAAGCTTACCGCAGATCCCCTTGACAGCACACCTTCTTTGATGTCACAAGTGTTTTCACATTGACATGATTCTCTTTGCACTGTAACGTACGGCTTCTGCATTATTTGCTTTGATCACTCTTGACAATGACATCCTTTGAACCAAACACGGCACAAGTCATTAAACGGTGTGAGACTATTGTGCCTGTACCTTGCTACTGCAGGCAGTAGGAGACGCTGTGCAAAGCGTCATTCTGCATGTGGGGCCGAACAAGGAAGGGCTGAAGTCCGTGAAATAGTGTTTCCAAGATTACTTACTGTCCGCACTGTGTGGCCACTGAAAGTAATTTTCAAGCACAATTAACACGGAATATCTTTATAAATTGATGTGCACATGTCTAGGGACTAAAACTCGTGAAACAGATTGCAGCTTTCGATTCCAACCATGTATCAGCTTTGCGAGGGACGAATCGCGAGAGTTGGCAGTCAAAGTCCCTTGCAACTCATGGGGGAAATATTCAACCTCCTTCCACACACCATGCACCGTCCACATCTTCTCTTTTTTGACTGGTTTCTTTCTCGACCAAGGATATGCCCCTCCACCAATCAGTCCCTGCAGTGTATGTGTCATGCACAGCTGTTGTGTACACCGGAACGACACAAAACGTAGAAACTCGGCATGCGCGCGGTGTGTACGAATCATGACCAAACCAGACAACAGTTCTGCCGACCAGAAAAAAAGATACCTTAAGCTTTCTGCAGAACACCAACAAGCTACGTCATGAAAAGTCTTCCAGATTCCAAATTCGTAGTTTCTCGCCGCCGACTTGCAACAGAAGATCCGACTCGTACGCAACACCGATCGCAAAACCAGACAAAAGAGAAAACTCACCTCGAAATAGTTTGTACCCAATAGTATTCAAATCAAGGTGTCGTGCTGTGAGGTTTGACCAGGCCAGAGTGTCTTGGAGATCAAACCATTCACGTCGTTCATAGTGCGCTTGCAAAGCCGTGAAATTGCAGCTCTTTGAACTGATCTCCGGAAGGCTGGAGGCAAACATACAAAACCTTGCAGATCCTGTGCGATCCAGTTGGAGTCTGCAGCTCTGTGAGAAAGTGACCATATGCTCTGCGAATGGGGGAACATTTATATGGCTCCCTCATCTCTACTCGATACTTTGCTTCTAATGAAGAGAACTCCCATTTGCCGTCATTGATTTTCCCGAACCAAACTATTGTGTGACACTCTTCCGGAGAGGGCGTGCGTCAATAAATGGGGTCAAATTCTTTCCTATCCAGGGAACTAATCCGTTTCCAGCTTCCAAGTGATGATAATGAGTGAAGCTATCTTTCATCTGATAACGCTTCTCTTTTGTCTTGAGCTGTTTCGAACGCTGAACCATATTTTGGTGAAGTCGTATGCAGGTTGTTGATGTTGAGCTGTTGTTTCAGAATGCTGTATGTTCAATCCTTAGCGGCACAAAGTTTGGCTATCAAGGACCTGGGTCTCGTTCCTGCAGAATTATATCGCTGTCAGACACACACAAAGCTGAAGAAGAAAATGTTGATTTTCGGCAAAATGTAAAGCCCGTGGCGATTTATACGTTCAGGACATTGACCTTGCGGCGAATCTAGAATCTTGTCAGGAGGCACAGCTCCCGGGGGAACACTTTCTGTGCTGTTGCATTGAGACACGTCTCCCCATGGAACGTGTATATAATTATATTTTTAAGGTGATACGCCCATTTATTTCAGCCTGTGACATAGGTTGTGGCTCCCAAGCTTGCAATGAAACAACTCCCAAAAGCCCATCTCTACAACATGGCTCCCAGCAACTTTGTTCCCGGAGTACAACCTGGATCCCCAGGATCATGTCAAAGACAAACGATTGTCGGGTCAATTCTGAAAAAAGAAAATAGATCGAAGATCTCTCGGTGATTTGTCAAATCGAATGCCTGAGCGATAATTGGGGCCGCCAGCAACAAGCACACAAAAAACAACAGAACACCAACTCCAACAACACAATTTTTCCTTTTTTCAACTTGCACAATGTCACTGGAAACAAACAACCAAAGAGAATCCCCCAATCTCAACATATCAAGTTCCTTCATGAGATTACCATTAAAAACCAAAACATTACCTAAAATTACCTAAAATTATTCATGAAAAATTCTTCAAAGAACTCCCTAAGAATGTAGGAAGGAATGAAGGCAAATTAATTGTAATATTTGCCAAGAAAAATAAATATTATAACTCTTATTATCTTAGAATGATAAGGATGTGGAATTTATTGCCAAAAGAAACTAGGACTAAAGATAGTTATACAGATTTTCTAGAAGAAATGTACAAAAGATATAATATCCATCAATATAAAATTGTCAATTTGTTCAAATATGATACTGAAGTAGATAACATTTACCTTAAATTGAGATTTCAATGCAGTGCATTAAGAGCTGATCAATACAAATTTAATTTTGTTAATGATCCAAAATGCAATCAGTGCATCAAAAATAAACAAGAAACAATACATCATTACTTCATGGATTGCACCAAGTATAATATTCAAAGACAAAAATTAAAATATAACATAAGTACTTTACACCAAACATATCATAACATTACAAATAGACAGTTAGTATCATTAATACAAGGTAAAAGAGATGATAATATAGACATAAATATTTATAGGAATATTTATCAATATGTTAAACTATTTATAGTAACAACAGGCAGATTTGCTTAAATCAGTAGCCACACCGTGTCAGTCCAACCAATCGGGTAGATGTTCACTGTGAGGTAACAAATTTTCCTGCCCTCACCAACCATTTTTAATTTTTTTAGATTTTTATTTGGTATGAATGCGTGATTCATGTATATGAAAAACGAATAAATCGATTAAAAGCAAAAACAAACCAAAACTCTTTGTCCAAATATTTTTCCCACATATCATGTGACATACTTGTTGATAGATCATTCCAAATTAGTATAAAAAGTTCAATTTGTACACTTTTCAAAAACCA
>JAAUXT010094274.1_pt1 | contig 23736 bp, 27 predicted proteins | sample 7278171 | NCBI WGS metagenome assembly JAAUXT01 (sample SAMN14350112, study PRJNA611818) | marine sediment metagenome | isolation source: surface marine sediment (1.8m) | place: French Polynesia: Moorea | collected 2018-08
GACTGCAGTACTTGCTTGTTGTACTTTCAGACGACTACTACGAGTACTTCCTGGTTGCACTTTCACACGACTGCAGTACTTGCTTGTTGTACTTTCAGACGACTACTACGAGTACTTCCTGGTGTACAGCTGGTCCTTCGGCCTCGGCGTCGCCGCCGTCGCGCTGCACCTCGTCGCGCTCATCTTCATCGTCATCGCGCGGCGCGACTAGCGGCGCGGCCGCCGGGAGGGGGCGCTGCGGGAGCCACCAGGGGGCGGGGCCGCGCAGCCGCGAAGCGCCAGGTCCAGGGGGCGCCCTCGGCGCCTGCCTCATCCCTTCCCAACTTGTATCAATGTATCCCTCCACCCTCCATTTTGCACCACAAACTCAACATTTCTTTTTGCTTTCTTGCTGCAAGAAAAGGGTAAAAGTTTGAGCTCCCATGCACTCTTCTCCAAGGTTTTGAGCTAAGATCTCGATCCTGATTCTGCTGAAGGATCACGCAGGTATAAAGTTCAGCAATGACTTTCAAGCGTCCAGAAGACTTGCCATGGCCCTGAGTATACATTTCCCTGTTCAGCGGCGAGAACAAATTTGGTCTTTCGAACCAAGCATTTCTTTTGAGACCCGTTTACCTCTCAGGCTCGTACAAGCTTGTATAATTGGAGGTTGGGACTTGCCCAGCAATTTTGACACTCCAGTGTTGGACACACATGAGGTGCGGGTGGGTGAACAAGTCCGCCTCTGGCCCGGAGTGCAACACTTGCGTGGAAAGAACACATTGCGAAGATTTGTGAACACGTCCGCCTTTTTCAGACGTGCCCCAGTTGTCAGAACAGTGACACAGATACTATTTTGTCACTTGTCATTGGCTCTTTGCGCAAATTGGTTTCTGTGCCACGAATCTTGTCAAGAGGGGCACCGCACGAGGCTAAAGTCCAAACAATCGCCTTGCTGAACCTGCCTATTGTCCGGTCCTTGTGGAACATGACAATCACTCTGCATTGTGAGCACTCCAAAACATGCGAACAGAAAATGTACTTGTATTTTGTGAAGAAATTGTAAGAGAAAGCTGTTGTTTTGTGTTTTGTGATGTTTTGGGCGGGAACAGGTTTGTGTTGGTGTGACGATTGCCACAATGTCTGCCAAAATGACACCGACTTTGCCAACGATTCAAATCATTGTTGTTTTCTTTTGTGAAAAAAAAACAGCGGTGGATCTGGGATTTTGTCTGAGGGATCAGTCCTCGAGGATTCAAGGTCCGAACTGTTGTTGAAGGTGCTCGACCTGGAAGCGAAAAGTCTTGCGTGGGTATTACGGCCAATTTTGGAAGCCAGGCGTGGTCTCTCCCCTGGTGATCGAGGGTCGGACCCTCGTCCCGGACCCACAGGCGACCCTGGATCCGCTGCAGAATTCTGAAATTCACGTGAATAAAATCGTGTTTTTGCTGACTGAAACATAAAAAGCAAACGCGAAAGGACTATGTTTCTCTCTTTGTGCTGAATTTATGTTTGCAAATGGTTTTTGAATTCAGGTGTTCTCCTATGTGAGTCAGAAAAAAACAGTTGAGGCACACAAGAGTACAGCATGCCACAGCATATCTCGGAGGCTCGGTGCACAGTCAGCAAACACACAGGGCTCTCTCTGCGCTGTGGTGCAGGAGCCTCAAGCGTTGCGCGTCGCTTTGGGAGAAACGGCCAAATTTGGCTTTTTCTTCAGAGGGGGGAGTAAACACGGGTGGAATTGACGCTTGAAAAGAGGCTCGCTGTGCTGCTGATAAAAGAGGTGGAAACGGGCATTCTTAGCATTGCGAGTTGAGGTTTGGCAGTGGGAACCGTCCAGGTGGGTTTCGCAGAGTGCGTCAAGGGGTTTTCATATTGACGTTTTCTGGTCGTTTTCTGGCCTGACGTCAAACTACTAAAATTGGGTTCAATGTTTTGGAGCAAACGTCACAAAAAATCGACCGCTCGTCGCCAACGTGAAAACCGCTTCAAGCATTCCGTTTCAACGAGACGACGGCGTTTCGTCGTCCCGCGCCGATGGCGACGGCGACGTGGTGCGCGTTGTGCACGTGTGTGATCAGAGGGCGCTGCGATCAAGCGCCGACTGGCTTGCGATCAAGCCAGGCGACGGGTGCTCCTTCGTGGCTCCTTCATCGCTCGCTCGCGTACACAATGTCATTTTTGTGGGTTGCGTCGCGTGGCGGCGTCGTCGCCTGCGCCGCAGTGAGTGTTACGGCGCGTGAAGCGTGCATCTGACACAAGAGTCGATCTGTGCAGCAAATCACGAGAGACCCAACGCGTGACGCATCCACTGTGACGTAGTGTGACGCACCCAGTGTGCAGCGCAGCGCCCGTTGACACACGAAGAAACGCAACGCGTGACGCACCCAGCGTGACTACGCGTGATATGGTTTTCACATTGCGTGGAGCGCGGTCCTTTTGGGGGCTGACGTCCAAAGTTCCACCATTGGGTTTCGTGCTAAATTTTGACGCTGAAGTCAAAACAGGACCACGCGTAACCCAATGTGAAAACCGCGTGACGCACCGCAGGCGACGCAGACATGCCGCAGGTGCGCATGCGCGGAGACGTGCGGGTGTGCGCGGCGGCCGTGCTGCTGCTGCTCGGGCTCATCTGCTCCGTCCTCGCAGTCAGCACCGTCCACTGGTACGAGTACAAGTTCCAGATGAACTTCGGTGAGTCTTTCTCAAGCGGGTACAAGGGGTTCGCCATGGGTAAGGGTGAGTGGTTGGCTAGGAGTGGGGGGGCCGATGATTTGGGCAGGACCTAGTTGGGAAGGTGTCCCCCATGTTTTGTGAAAACAACAAAATTTTGCGTAGACCTGCTGCGCGTTGTCCGTTTTTCTCTGCCAGGGTGAAGAGTGGGTGGATCCCAGTGACCCCTGGATCCCCCCCCCCCTGTATCAACGATGTTCTGGGCATCACAATTTGAAAATTATGTGACGCACGTGGGATATTTAGTGCAGGGGACATGTCTTCGGAGTAACTCTTTCACGGAATGTGTCGCAATGCAAGACTTCCAATACAGGGAACAAAAGTTCATCGCTGCCATTCTTCAGTGTCGCACCCAAGCCGAAGACACGTGTTGATCACGTGTTTCCTGTGGTGGATTCAACGCCAGTGTCGGCTGTTTCCGCAGGTCGGCTCAAGATCGGGTCGGCGGTCTACACCGGCGTGTGGCGCATGTGCGGAGCCGCGTCCCTCATTGGGAAGACCAGGTCCACGTGTACGTACGCAGGGTTTTTCACATAGATGACGCGGCGTCAAAATTCTGACGCGACGCCTGGAATGGACAGGACCATTTTCTTGATGCTCTCTATTGGGCGTCATGTTAAAATTGAAGCTCGCGCGTCAAAATTTTTGACGCCAGCGTCAAAAAATCTGCCTGTATGAGAAAACCCTTTGTCCCGGGCCTCCAAGGATTGGGTGGCGGGGGAAGAACGGTTAGGCAAGCAAAACGTGTTTCAAACCTGGTGGGCACAGGAAGTGGGGTATGACCCAGGGAGGGAATACCCTGGTGGGTCAACCCAGGTTCACGTGTACGTATTCGGGGCCTCGGGTCTGTCCAAGGTTGAAGTTCGCCTGGAATGGGAGTGAACCTGCGTCCGAGTCATGTCTGATCCATGGCCAGGTCCACGTTCGTGTGTTCCGAGTTCCAGCTGATAATCCAGGGTTGAGATAGAGACTGGGGGCTGTATTTTTGGGACTGAGTGTGGCTCAAGCATGTGGGGACCAACAAGGGGAAAAGGAAAGCCTGGAGTGGAGGAGCGAGTCCATGTACACGTGTTCAGAACCGCCAGCCGATTTGGAGTTGGAGTCGGCAAGGAGGACCTGGATCCGAATGGGGTCGGACTCTTGGGAGGCATTTTGTGAGTAAGAGCAGGCTTGTGTGTGTGTGTGTGTGTGTGTGTGTGTGTGTGTGTGTGTGTGTGTGTGTGTGTGCGTATGTGTGTCTCAGATCTCTGGTCCGTCCAGGGTTGGTGTCACATCAGTAAAGTTCCTCAACTGCCATTTTCGTGGAGCAGAGAACCCAATAAAACCAGTGATAAAAACGCGTTATTCAAAACTTCTCTGACAGTTGGTGCACCACACTCCAAATTTCCCTGACAAATATGACCTGCAGGTTTCAAGATCGGAGACGCGAAGGCGATGCAGCAGTACTTCGCTGGGCTGCAGGGGCTGCAGGACCTCTACAGCGGAGACGGCTTCAAACAGCTGCAGGAGGCCATGGTGGCCGCGTCCAACCAAGGAGCCACCGCCACAACCACAACCAGGTTCAGTCGTTTGACCCGCATGAGGAGACCCAGCATTTTCAAGACCCGGGGTCTGGTTATTTCAGGGTGTGAGCTGAAATGGCAAGAGCCCAGGTCACTCTCAAAGTGCAATCAGTCAAAGCGCCGAGTGACAGGTTCCAAAGGAGCACCATGTGCACACACTGACCAGGCACCGGGATCTCCTGGTTTCTGGGGTCTGGTCATTTCATTACACAGGGAATGGGTGACAAAGGGGTGGGTCCAAGATGTGGTCCAAAGGGGGCGTCCCCAGGGGCGTCCCCTCCTCCTCTGACGCCAACTTCAATCTTGAACAAAATTGTCAAAAACTTTCAACATTTAGCCAAACTCTTCCGGCAAGAACTCTGTACAAGACACGTTTTCCTTTGGTTCAGAACTTCAAGCCATTATAAATGCCTGACACCAGCATTTTTGTCGTCGCGACGCTTTCTTAACGTCAGCTGAAAACGGGTTTGCGTGGGGGCAAACAACTCCCCTGTGACATGCCCCACTTTATACAGGGGAAACAAACAAACAAACAAGGCGAAGGGACTGGGGCTCTACGTGATGCCGCATTGTCGGGCATGTGACGTGAGACAACATACACCAAGATCAACGAGACTCTTCCCTGTTGCGTAAAACGTTTCAAAGTTGCCGTCGCCCGCCGAGGGGGGTCGCGCCACACGTGTAAAAATTGTCCCTGGGTCCAAACGCGCGTGCTGGCCTCGTGTGGTACACACTCAGCCACTGGGTCCCTTCGCTACTGTTCAAGCGCGCGCGATTCAATCGATCCCGCGCTCCATTTGATGAAAGGGAGGATTCGTCCACTCACCATCAAAACTAGCGCACTTTCTGATCTCTGAACTCTTATTGGGCGAAGTCCCTTCAGGGCGAAGCACCATGTGGTAGTGCAGTATATGGCAAGGTGGATGAAATGTCCCCTGCCCCCACACCCCCAACCACCCTGCACCCAACCCCTGCACCATCCCCCCATTGTTGGGCAACATAATACTGCACTCCTGTTATGGTGCAGTATTGTGGCTGTCACTTTGTGATGATGCCCTTGACGTGATCAATGGAATTGGAACTGATGGACTTAGACCAGATTGCTGCTGTTGGATTTGCACTGGTGAAAGAGGATTTGTGTTTGCATGGACTTGTGGAAGACAAGGAGGACAAGGAAGAATTGACGACATTACCGGCAAGGGACTTCGCTCTGCAGTTGCCTTGAGCACTGCTTCTTGTTTTACATTTTGCTGGTTTGCTGCAGGGACCCGCTCGGCGGTGGCGCCACCAAATCGATGACGGCGTCCGTGCTGTGGCAGGGCGTGGACGACTTGGTGGAGATCCCGACCCTGAACCCCGCGCACTTCACCAACGGCTACACCAAGGATTGGGATGAGAACGGGATACCGCACACCACGTACGACGAGGAGCAGGCCTGTAAGAGAGATGGAGAGAGAGTCAGAGAGAGATGGAGAGAGAGAGAGAGAGAGAGAGAGACAGACAGACAGAGAGAAGGGGAGGAGAGAGTAAGAGAGGACAGAGAGACAGACACACGTGGACAGAGAAGAGAGAGACAGAGAGGAGGGAAGAGACAGACAGACAGACAGACAGACAGACAGAGAAAGACAGAGAAAGACAGAGAGAAGTGGAGGAGAGAGCAAGAGAGGGCAGAGAGACAGACACACGTGGACAGAGAAGAGAGAAAGACAGGGAGGAGGGAAGAGGGAGACAGACAGACAGACAGACAGACAGACAGACAGACAGACAGACAGACAGACAGAGATGCCTTTGCTGTGATGCTTCCAAGATCGGGATGGAACCTCAACCCTGAGTCCGCCCAAGAGTTCGTCATGTACAAACCCCACTCGTGTAGTGGTTGCTCTGGCGTCCACATTCGGGTCTGAACTGCGTAGCATCCCATGCCGTGAACAGCCGAGCGCTATCGTTTTGATTCTGTGTGGTGGATCCCTGACCCAATCACAAACTCTTCGTCAACCATGCCTGAAGATTTTCATACAGTACTCAGAGATTTATCACTGCGTTACACGGTGCATTGCGCCCTCTATCAACAACCCTACTTCCAGCGTCTTGTCTTTGCAGGGTACTTGAACGCGATGCAGGCGCTCGAGCTGGTGGCGGTACTGACGGCGCTCGGGAGCCTGGCGGCGTGGGTCACTCTCATCGTGTCCGCCGCGCGGCGCTGCTGCGGGTCGAGCCAGCTCGCCATGCGCCTCAGCGCCATCTGCTGCACGTTAGCCACAGGTAGAAGGGGGCTGGATCCAGGGGCGGGTCCTTGGGAAGGTCCAAGGGTGGGACAGTGGTGGGTCCAGGGGTGGGTCCAGGGGTGGATCCAGGGTCAGGTCCAGGGGTGGATCCAGGGGTGGATCCAGGGGTGGATCCAGGGCGGATGCACGTGTAGATCAAGAAGCAAACGTATGAACTGCCATGATTTCATCCGAACATGGGCCTTGTCCTTGCAGTGTTACTGCACCTGCTGTTCTCCCTGCAGTTCTCCTGCTGTTCTGCCTGCAGTGCTCCTGCACCTGCTGGCGGTGATCCTGTGGGGCGTGATGAAGCAGCGCGAGCGCGACTCGTACGGAGACCTGGACGTGGACGTGGACGTACTGCAGACGGTCCTCGGACCCGACGTCTCTGCCAGTGAGTGGGTCCCTCAGTCCGGGTCACGCTGATGGGATGCGCCACGCAATGCGTTCGTGCAAGTGGCAAGTGCGACTGCAGGGCCGTTCTGTAGCGGGTGCAGCATTGGGGCTGAGGGCACACCTCCGTCTCGGCTGGTGTTCAGTCCGAACCGTGGAGGCCCAAAGTTTGAGGAATTGATGCGTCAAGCGTCACGTACACGCACCCGTTTGCGAGTGCTGAAACGCCGGGTGTGATGGTTGAAGGCCTGATCCACAGCAGATCCAAGGTGTGGGCGGCACCTCGGCCTCAGTTGACGTGTTCAGATGCAACGCACGACGCCATTTGAACCAAAGATTCTTGTTTGACAGTGTGTCGCATGTCAAGGGTCTAGTCTTTGGGAATCGGTCCATCCTTGATCCGCGAATTTCGTGTTTCCCTCTGCCCTTCCCTCGTGCACGTTGTTTTCTCTCTGCAGGCATGACGATGGGTTACGGCTGGTCCTTCGGTGTCGCGGTCGTGGCGGCGTTTCTGCATCTCGTGGCCTTGGTTCCCATGGTGATGGGGACACGTCGGAAACGTGACGACGGGATGGAGCACCCGTTGACTCCCAGGGCAGCGCCTACGGCTACGGGTGCACCCATGGTCATGATGAGTGCACCCGTGGTGATGAGTGCACAACCCATGGTTGTGAGTGCACCCCCTGGTGCAGGTACACAGCCAATGGTGATGAGTGCACCCACTGCACAACCCATGGTCATGAGTGCACCCACTGCTGGAGGCGTACCGTACGCAATCAGTGCACCCGGTGTTACGAGTGCACCCAGTTATGTCATCATTGCATGAGAGACGAAATCAACATTTTGACACTGCACGAAGATGGCTTGTGCTGTTTGTGAGTAACCAGTATACGAGTATTTGCGTGGAAATTTGTCGTCGTAGGCCGCTGAGTCCAGGCCCATGAGCGCTGACCCTGTGACTCACCAGGTCTCTCTACAGGTGCGACTTATTGCTTTTCCTGTCTGAGTTATCCTTGCAGAAACTGCCATCCGTGTTGAAAGGTAGTTTTCTTGTTCCCTATGAACCTCGTTTTGAAGCAACAGCGCAAATGACCAGTTGTGCATTTCCTGATGTGTGTAACCCGTGTAGATCTACATGCAAATTTCTGTTTTGAATAAATAAGACAAAATGCTTGTGTTTCTGTGTGTGAATCAGAACTGAGGAGGAGTGAAGAAATCTGTGCGAAAGGGTCTTGACCTACCCTGGGCAGCCTGATCACGAATTGGACGCATGTCTTGCAACAGTTCAACGGGCAAATTCAGTCGAGTGAGACTCAAAAGGGTGAATTCCCCACCCCGCCCCTGTCAAGATCCCTGAAATTTCACAAATGCCCAAATATGGCACCTTGATGCAGGCAGACATACTCGTGTTCCATGGGCTGGGTTTCCTCTCTCGAATCCAAGATCTGCTCCTGAAGCCCCCCCCCCCTTATTTTTTACCCTCATGGTACATTCGGCCAAACCAGAAAAGTACCCAAACTGAGTGTGTTCCTGTTCATAAACAGCTGGCTTGGCCGTCTGAAAACATAAACATCATACATGCTGAGTCCATGTGTCTCTCTCACACACGCACACACCCACGCACACTCGGGTACACAGCAGACACGGGAGCCCACCTCAGGCCCGAGGCGCACACTCGGTAAACACACCGCGCTCGCTCTCGGGAGGAGACGCTGCCGCCACAAATGTCGATTTTTTGAGCGATGTGTGGCACACACTCAGGTCTGCCTGATCAAGCCGAGGGACCATCCGGACAACCAGTAATTTGGAGCAAAAATGCGAATGTTCACGTGTTTCTTGTAAACGGACTGAGAGGTGAGAAATTGTCTTGATTGATAGACGATTGATGTGTTGGCCTTCAATGGCTCCATGAGCCCTGGTATGCACGGGGTGTATTATCATGTGTAGTGGACCTACACCAGTCAATGGACGCTGCGTTGCACAATGCAAGCTTGACGTAGTGCACTCTGACCTGAATTGAGAGAGGCAGAGAGAAGAGAGACGTGGAGAGTGTGAGAGAGAGGACGAGAGAAGTGCATGGTGAGACAGACAGAAACAAAGACACAGAGAGATGCTGAGAGAGACAGCAAGACGTAGAATCTACTGTGATAGAGAGGGAGTCAGAGAGAGTGAAGAGAGAGATAAACACACAGAGGCACATGGCGCCTCCACAGTGAGGCAGGCCTTGAGTTTACATCGCGCAATAACAGGGTGAATATGCACTCGAGATCGCACAACACAAAAGGTAAACAGTGCCTCTGAGTGCATTGTGTTGCGAGGGCGGGGAGCTTTCAGGTCATGTTCACGGTGCATGCGTCACGCGTTGCACCAATGGGCACTGCGTCGCACTACGTCACAGCAACACAACCCCCTACACAGGAACGCCGCGAGTGACGCATCCAGTGTAAACCCGGTCTGTAGCAGTTTGTGACATGTGACTCAAAACTTCCACACAGACCCCATAACACTGAAGGATTAGACGATGGCAGTGTATCGCCACTTCAACCTCGGCCTTCTCGCCCTGGTCCTGCTCCTGATCGGAACCTTCTGCGCCCTGGTGGCGTTGGCGACGGAGCGCTGGTATGAGTACGTCACCAAGGCGACAGTAGGTGAGTATCAGCGTCAACCAATCCCTGGGTCCGTTCTCGGGGTAGTGACGGTCAGGGTACGAGCGGGCACGTCATTGGGTGGGGTGATCGTTCACGCCCATGCGCAGACGCATCTTGAAGTCGACAGCCTTTCCACCTCCAAACGCAAAAGCGCACATGTAGGTTGGGGTTTGTTATCTAGACAACAGTGGTGTGTGTGAGTTGGGCGAGTCACAGGAAACTCACGTGACGGGCCTTGGGATCCAGGACCTCTGGATCGAGTGTCGCATCCTTCTCTCGTCACGCTTCAGTGTGGCCTCCACCAGCATGAAAGCTATTGGAATCTGTCAATTGATGGCAAATTCTTGTGCAGCCATCAATATTTGCTGCTGGACAAACTTGAAAAAAATCAATCAATACATCGGCTGCAGACCCGCAGTCTCGCTCGGTCCTCGCCATCGCAAACAGCCCTTCACACCTGGGACATGTCGGGCCATTCGGGCAAGTGAACCAAGTTCGTGAGGGCCAAACCCTGAGCTCGGGCGGACCCAGGAGACCGAGGACCCAACCCTGAGGTCTGGCGGACCCAGGAGACCGAGGACCCAACCCTGAGGTCTGGCGGACCCAGGGAACCCGAGGACCCAACCCTGAGGTCTGGCGGACCCAGGAGACCGAGGACCCAACCCTGAGGTCTGGCGGACCCAGGAGACCAAGGACCCAACCCTGAGGTCTGGTGGACCCAGGAAACCGAGGACCCAACCCTGAGGTCTGGCGGACCCAGGGGACCCAAGGACCCAACCAGTACGACGGATCCAGGGTTCAGAGACGTCAATCCATCTGGTGGATCCGGGACCACAGGGTCGGATCAACAACACCCAACAACACTTCTTGTGCATCTTTCTTTCCATTGCATGGTTGGCTTTGCAGGCACCATACCCGTGGAATCAGGCGTGTACCTGGGACTGTGGAGGATGTGCATCAAAACCTCGGCACCTTCCTACAACCAGCAGAGGCGAGTCTGTGAGTACCATGTGAAACATCATCGACACTTGAAACAACAGCAGGTAAAGTTCAATGAAGTGTATAATTTTGTCCCTGGAATCTTTGTCTGTTGAGAACAAATGCATGGGGAGATTTAGATTGTCTACGTTTGATAATATAATTGTGGTCCGTTTGGAGTCGCAGTATTGCGGAACAGCGGTTGCGTGTCAACCTCAATTGGTTATTTGTGTGTGCCATGGCATTACAGTTGGGGCGATGGGTGGAGATGTCACGTTTCATGAGAATACCACTGAACAACAGGCGCACATATGGGACCGTTCACTGACTCACAGGTGGTTCCACCACCGTCAATTGGGGTGGGGCGTGGCCCAACATCCACGGGGACAAATGATCTTGTATGCGTGCACCGAAATCACACACGCACACACAGCGCTGCTATGCACAGGCATCAGTATCTGCGGCTCCGTGCGCTGACGCTCGGAAGACAAAGACCCAAGTATGCGTGCACTGACCAAACCACACACGCACACAGGCATCAGCCTCTCGGACTTCGACGAGACGCTGCGGTTCGCGCTGAGGGAGCGCGCGCCCGGGCCGGGGGAGGAGGACCTCCGCGGCGCGATCGACGAGCTGTCCCGGGACGAGGCGGGGCGGGCCCGGCTCGAGGAGGCCCTCCGGCCCTTCTCGAAGACGGGTGCGTGCGCCAGGGATAGGGCGGCCTTCTGTGTGTGGGGGGTGCGAAATGAAGGGGTGAACTCTGGAGAAGTGGCACCAAGCCAGCAAGCAGAACAACACGTCAGGAAAGGGGTTTTTACATTGGGTGACGCGCGGTGGTTTTTGGGCTGACGTCAGAAATTTCACCATTGGATGCAAAGTTGATATTGACGCTGACGTCAAAAAGAAGACCGCGCATCATCAATGTGAAAACCACTTTACACACGGAAAGTGGACCCTTCTTTGTGACGTCGTATTGGAGCCACTGACGTTGGACAGAGCATGCGCCAAAACAGTTCAAGACCTGAACCTACACTGTTTGAACGTTCCAGCCACAGGTCCATCCAAAATTCTTTGCAAATCATGCAACAGGGATCATCCTTACTGTGAAATTCACAGAACTGCAGTGGGGTCTTTGCAGTGTAATTGGTGTCTCCTCTGCCATGCAGTCTTCATCACAAACGCCTGACTTGTCTCCCCCTGTGTGTAGATTACGTGAAGGCAGTGCGGGGACTCCAGATCAGCGGCATGGTGCTGGGCGTGGTCAGCTTCGTGCTCTGGGGCGCCTTCATGATCCTGGCGCGGCGCGGTAACGCCGTCCTGGGGCTCAGGGTCGCCGCGGCCGCCAGCACCGTCCTCGCGGGTAAGAGGGTCAGGGCCGTCCGGGGCAAGAAGACGGATCTGCCGGCCTCAGAGGGGCGTCCCGTGCCGGGAGTTTACGCAGGATGTGTCGAGGGTTGTATCTCGCTGCTGGTCAATGGCCAGTGCCTTGACTTCGCTTATAAATCAGCAACAGTGGTGTGTTCTCATGCGCCGGGTGTGGTTTGAACCTTGTTTCCATTCTCTTTGTCGATCGAGGACATCTTGCAGAGACCATCGTCAGGAAAGCGTTCTCAATTGTTGGCGTTCTTGTCTGCCATTGTAAACATTTTGAATACGTGGTCACCCAAATCTGCACCCCTGCGAGGCGGGCTTGAGTCAGTCAATTTCTCAGGACTGGGGGCTGGCTTGTGGGGGATGACCCATTGGGGATGACCCTTCGGGGTTGATTCCTGGGGGATGACCCCTGAAGGTTGAGCCCTTGGGGCTGACTCTTGGGGGCCCGGACTGCCACAAAACACGACACTCTGAGATGAGCAGAGAGCTCGCACTCTGAAAAATGATTCCCATGAAATCACACAATGACCTGTCCAGATATTTGGTGCAGGAAAGAGTTGTGTGACAGTGTGTGAACTCACTTCCACAACAGTGGGGGGAGCACATACACACGAGGCTTTGTGACGGCAGCGTGGCAGTGCGGCTCGTCGTGTGTTGCAGCGGTGCTGGTGCTGGTGGGCGTCATCGTGTGGGGCGTCGAGAAGCGCAACGAGAGGGCGGCGTTCGACGACGTCGACCCCGCGCGCAGCAGCGTCGCGCAACTCGTGCCCGTGCGCGATGCAGGTGTGTACCGCTTACTTCGCTTCCAAAGGTCAATCCAGGTGTGTACCGCTTACACCTCATACCTAAAGGCAAAACAGGTGTGTACCGCTTACACCTCACACCCACAGGCAATACAGGTATGTACCGCTTACCTCCTCACACCCAAAGGCAACGCAAGTGTGTACCGCTTGCCACGCCTCCAAAGGTTTAAACAGGTGTGTACCGCTTACTTCACCTCCAAAGGTTAATACAGGTGTGTATCGCTTACCTCACCTCCAAAGGTTAATACAGGTATGTACCGCTTACCTCCTCACACCCAAAGGCAACGCAGGTGTGTACCGCTTGCCTCGCCTCCAAAGGTTAAAACAGCTGTGTGCCACTTGAACCTCTTTCCAAAAGGCAACACAGGTGTGTACCTCTTACCTCCACTCCCCCAAAGGCAAAATAGGTGTGTATCTCATTCCTCACCCCAAAAGGCAATGAAAGTGTGTGCCTCTTACTTCACCCCAAGAGTAATACAGGATTTCTCGTCTTGCACGCGATGCTGCTGTGTTCCCTTTCATGCAGCCTCTCCACAGTCTGTATGATACAGACTGAGCTGCCAGAGTGAACACATTTCTGTCACACAGTTGACAACACGGCAATCTTGACTGGAATCCACACATGACCAAGCACACCAGCCCGCTGCTATTCAATGAGCGCTGAGAAACAGGGGCACGTTGCTCCCTTTTGGGGCAGATTTATTGAATCTCTTCACCTCAACCCACGCCACCCTCTCCCTCAGAGCTCTCTCTGCGGTTCGGCTGGTCCTGGGGCGTCGCCATCGCCGCCGTCGTCCTTCACCTCCTCGCCGTCATACCCATGGCCCTCACCGCGCCCCGGCACCAGGTCTCAGGGCGCGACGGGCATACCCTGTCCTCGTGGAACCGAGGGGTTGCGTACCCAGAGGCGGACCTGCCCCCTTACACCGTGGAGCAGGGGCCGTACCACACCCCGACGTACCAGGTCCACTCGCCGGTGAAGTACACGACGTCCTCCAGACACGGTCACGTGACTTCATACGGGCACCACGTGACGTCATACGGGCACCAGCATCACAAGCCGTACGATACAAAGCACTTGAAACCGACCTACAATCACAAGCATCTCAGGCCAAAATACAGGTGAACGGTACAACGAGAATTGCACTCTTCTTTCTCATGAAAAATGTGCTTGACATTGCGAGGCCGTTTGCTTCTCTGTTAAAAATCTTGTTCAGGGAGGGGGTTCAGCGGAGGTTTGGTCAGGGTGAGACCTTGTTGTGCCAAGTTATCCCATTCTTCCACATTTTTGAAAAAATCAATACTGTCACATCTGTGATAAAGAACGTCTTTTCCCCAAATCAAACATTTCACAGTTCTGGAGGCGTATTTCTGCTGTTTTGTGTTGTTACCTTTGAGAGAACGCATCTTTGCGCAACGTCCATTGTTGTTGGAGCAACTGATGAAATGTGCACGTTGGGACCGCTTCATGACGGCACCTGCCTGCCTTGTCTCCGAGATAGGGCTTTGGGGGCCCGACTCTTGAGGCCCCTGGATGCCAGGTTCAAGGGGCTCATTTTCTCCTCGTCGATCACATGCATCCGCAGGCCAAAGCCTGGGACGTATGTTTTTCAATTTGGGAGTGGGGTTCAGGTGGGAAGCACCCCTTTGGATCTGCCTTGGAGCCTGTCCCCGTTCGTCCCCTCTCCTGTCTCCCTATGTCTGCTGCACGCAACACACTGGGTGCGAGTCCGGTGTCGAGAAAAATTAACACGCAAACATTGGGTTCTGGAAGTGAACAATTTTGGAGTGTGTGTTTTTTTCTGTACGGGGCCACAGTCGATGATAAAAAATTCTGAAAGGCACGAAAATTGGTTGTCCCTTCAGGATGAAATTTTCGCGAATGGAACCCCCCCCCCCCTGACGGTCTGTGCGACCCCACCCACCCGTGGCCCCTCTGGAGCCGCCTTCTAAACCTGTTTCTCGCAGTGGGTGTGCGGGAGCTCCAATTTCCTTTGGTCCTCGAGTAATGCGCGGGAAGACAATGCTCATGTGATGCACACTCGTGATAATAGGGTTTCCCAGTGTGAAACAGCTGGGCATAACGCGTTGCTATGGAGCCGTCGCCTGGACAACAGGCGGTTCTGCGCGTGGAGACACGGCATGTGAGAAGAAAATGCATCCAGGGGCGGTTCTATGGGTGGTACGTCTAGGGGTGGATCCAGGGGCTGATGAGGGCTTCCCCACTGACGTGCAACACGAACATAAGGCTTTTGTTTGACCAATGTGTACCGTGGACGCAAACATATTTCCGGTTTGTATCCCAGTACCATTTTCTCTTTTCTCATTTGGGTATTAGGCCCAGCCCTGACCAGTCCCTGGATCCGTCTTTCCTTCCTCTGGTTATTTATAAAATGCAGCTGTTTATATTCTTTGTTGAAATAAAACACGATGTTTGCTCGCTTCAACTGCGTCTATTTCTGTTGCTGAGTGTACAATGTTTTCCTGCCTCCCCCCGCCCCCCGACGAAACAAACATTTGCCCTCAAGTTCTGCCAACATTGGTGCCTTCCAGAAGTGGCAAAACGATATTTCCAAATTATTCCACCCAAAGCGAGGCTTCTTCACAATCTGCGGTGACAAGCATTAAAGAACGACGGGCGCCTGAGGCATCTTCAGACAGACGAAGCCCTCCCCCCCCCCCACGCTCCATTGGCCGCTGACTTGCATTGGTCAATCAGAAAGAATTCTCACACTGTGCAAAAATTGTTTTCTTCCTGAAGAAGTTGTGTGATTGAACTGAAACCATTTTTGTAGAGTCTGAGGTGAGAACCCTTTTCTATCAGAATGCGAGAGCTCACGTGACAGGTTTCGTGATCGCAGAATTGTAGAACAGCGATGGTCACACGGGTGATGAGAAGCCGATGCAAGTCCGTGGGCTGTGCTTGTGTATGGGAAGTTTACATCAGAGGCTTCCTCGTACAGCCACTGCTTTTCCAAACTCGAGGATCCTCCCCCCCCCCCGAAAAAGACAAACCCACGTTTTACGTCACCGGGAGAAACAACATGTCTTTTGTCTTGGCTTTCGCAAGGATCGGATCTGCCCCCACTCCATGTCCATGCAGAAAGTACATCTCCCTGAATGATAAGTTTTGACCAGGTGCAAATCCTCCAGCCTCTGACGTCACGAACACCACACGTTGGTGAGCCTCTCACCACCCCGACGACGTCAAAATCGCGCAGGTTCCACATTGGACCTCAAAACCTGATACATTTCCACTGATCCCTCCTGTACTTCACCCCTGAGTCCGCCTTTGACCCTCCTCTGGAGCCTACCTTGGATTCGCCCCTGGATTTCCCCACCCTGAATCTGTCCTGGATCCACCCCTGAACGTGTCTATTATACAATCTCTCAGCATATCGCAGTCCGGTATTGTATCGCCAGGGAGACCCAACACGGCGCGTCTTCTCTACGTCGAGCCCACAAAAATCACGAGCCACCGTTGACTGGTGGCGACGCAGGAAAATCCGCCGTGCTAAACCTCCCTATTCTCCGAATCTGACTCGTCCGTTCATCACCGAAACCACGTCAATGGGACCCAAAAATCAACGCCTCCAGTCTCCGTAGCGTCGTCGTCGTCAAGGTCACTTCCAGTCCCGTAGCCCCGCAGTGACGCCCCCTGGTGGCACGGCAGGCCGCGGAACAGCGCGCACGTCATGGCGCAGTGCTTGGTGAAGTACGAGTAGCGGCAGAGATCGGCGGAGTTACGCAGGGAGAGACGGGTGCAGGCCACACGGTCGATGTCCACGCATTCTCCAACTGCAAACATAGAAGAATGGGTCGGATAGAGACATCAACAGATCCCAGGCAAATGGACCTGTCTCCAGAAATTCGGAGGGTGAGATAAAGAAATTCTAATCAGACTCTCACGCCTCGTTTTGTGCCTAAATTGGAAACCTCCTTGTAGTTTTCCCCTGGTTGACCCGGTGTGAAGAAATAGCCACACACCGAAATCAGGAGACACGGGGTTGAGGCTTTCCAAGGCTCTGTCGAAGGTCAGGCAGGTCTGGCGGCGTCAGGCTTCTTGCCTCAACATTTCAATTCTCACCTAAATTGGCCAGACACTCATCAAGGCTCCGAGTGGTCTGTGCCAAGTGAGATCATGTGTGTGAGTTGAAAGGAGGTGACAGAGGTGAAGGACAAAGAGCCTGCTGTCAGACCTGCTGGACCCTCAGAAGAGAGCTTTCACCCCTGGTCAAAAAGTTTGTTTCACCGGGAAAGAAATTCAATGAGCACACTGGGGCCACACAATCATCTGCCATCACGCTTGTCCAAACCTGCCCCATAAGGCAAGTATTTATACGAGTTTCCTGACTGTCAGTCATTCACAGAGAACATGTGATGTGAAAATTTTGGATACAGACCTGGCAGGGCCGGCGCTGCCCACCGTGGTGCGGTTTGACAGACACGCCCCAGACTGAGCAGACACAGCAGAACGAGCACCGCGCGCATCCTGCACTCAACACACTCTCCTAATCCAGCCACAGCTCCTGTGGTGTGTACTCTCCGCGTACACAAGTCAGACACAGCTCTTTGTACACACGGAGGACGCTGTGTGTTAACTGACGACGCTCAGGCATGCGCAGTACGCACGGACGGCTGACGATGGATCCAGTTCTGCGTCAGGGTCGTCGAGCGCTGTGCGCAGAGGCGCAGCCGGAGGGTCCAGCAGCGTTGATCAGGGCGGTGGGCAGCGAGCGGGCCTTGCTGTTTGGCAGGCAGTGTTGTGGGCATGGGGCACGAATTTCGTCTTGAACCATGGGGTCCCAGATGAGCCCCATTCACACGCAGTCCAACGTGCTCTTTCAGCATTGAAGGGTCCCTTATTGCTGCAGACACTGTCCACGCTGCATGAGATTTGGTCTTTTGTTCATGTGGAGTTCCTGTCCTGCAAACCCGAGTTGCGCGAAAATTCCACCCGTTCCCTGCCTCTATCATAGCGATGTTGCTGGAAGCAAGCGGTTCAAATTGGCCAATTTGCAAACAGAAACAGACACGAACATTTCGCGGGTATAGGAGTCCACACGCAAACGCAGGCAGCCGGGGTATTTTCCCTCAACTGATTCGCTGTGACCGAGTACGAGTTCGGCTGACTGTACTTCGGCTCGTCCACCGTGGTGGGTGCTCAGCAATTGGCGTGTTGTGGTGTTTTTGCTACAACAAAGCAGGGATCCCAAATCCAACAAGCATTTTGCGTTGCAGGAGTGAGACCCATGATTGAGGTCAGGAGGACCTGATCCTTGGGTGGGGCCAAACTCCCAGTTCAAACACTGGCCAAATTGTGTGCGAATGTGTGTGTGTGTGTGTGTGCACACACATACACGCACACACACTTACACACAGACAGACACACACATTCGCACACACACGCACGCACAATTTCCATAAAACTACACAAATCACACACAAGTCAAACACACACAAAACACACACTTGCACGCAAGACAAACACACACCCCTCCACACACCTCCACACACTTCCACACACACACACGTACGTGCACACACACACACACACACACACACACACACACACACACACTTCAACTGTTCTCGGTCCCTGGATGAGCAGCTCAATCCCAGTTCACCACTCCCTTTGTCCCCTCGGGAGTTTCCGCCTTCAACAGAGCAGCTCGGAGTGATTCGGAACGCGGTTAATTGCAATAAGAGCCCCAGAAGCCGAGTTTTCCCGGAGTGCCCGCGGGATTCTTCCATCCAAATACCCAATTCTTCAAAGTGAGTGAAAGACAACAGGTGGAAGGTGCTGTTCGCGCAATGACGAACTGAGACTGGAACATCCCCCGCAGCGCTGGACGCTGCACAGAACGTCTTCAATCTAAGGTGGATCCAGAATTGGGTCAAGGGGGGCCTGCATCGGAACCCCAACCCGAACTCCATAATTATAAACAGAGGGTGTTCTTTCCACCCCAGGAGGCTGGCAGCGAGTCCAGGAACCCAAGATGAAGGGGCGGTTCCAAACGCGGGGACGGGAGTTCAGATCTCACCAGAAACACTCCCAATTTTGGATCGCAGACACCTTGTTCTGTCTTTCAACGGAAAAAGACCAAAATTTGAAATCAGGCTCCCACAAAGTAGGGTCTTGGCAGCCCTCCCGTCACCAAACCCCGGGCCCGCCTCTGGGTCGGCTTTTTCTTGACACAAGGCTCGTTATTTTGTGCGTTGCGGAGGCGAATCTCGCTTTGTTCCCGAGGCGTCCTGACCCTTGGAGTGGGTCCGCCATTGTGACAACGATGACCACGATTCCCACAATTAGATTGATCGAATATCCCATTATTTCGCACAATAATTGCCTTGTTGTTGTTGTGGTTCTTGGGGCCAACGTCCCCTGCCTGTATTTTGTTTCAAGTCTTTCAAAAGACGGGATTCTTTTGCAGTTGTGGAGTCCTGGGCCTGATCCAAAGGGCAGGGCCACCTGAATAACAACATCTGTGTTTTCCTCCGATATGTTCTGTGGAACGGTGGGAAAAGCAGCATTGTGGGATGGAGGAAAACAACCAGAGAGGCGCTTGTGGGATCAGGAAATACTCGGGAAACTTTGACCCCACGTGACTCGCCAGCTGATCCAGGGTCCCTGGAACCTGAGCACCCCGGACCCTGGAAAATGCAAACAGAATCTTGCAGGTTATTGTCTTTTGAGTGTGGGTTTTGGGGCCTGGGACCACAGACCTTGATTCGAGGTTCGCTGAGGGTGTGCAATTTTGAGTCTGTGTCTGCATCTGGGTTGAGTGTGATGTGAGGCAAAGTGAGGGGGTGACCACTCTGAGTCTGCGTTTGCGTTGAGTGTGATGTACATCTGAACGTGTCTGCGTGTTTTTGAGTGTTTCAGCATTTTTCCTCGGGTCTGCACACCATCACACGCGGCTGTTCTTCCTTCACGAGGAGCTCCCGCAGTTCCTCTTTTGACCGCTGCGTCGCGACTGGGCGCCTCACCTGCAGTTTGTAACCAGCAGGTAAATTATCAAGGAAAGAAGTAGGTGTGGTCCAGGGTAAATTTGTCCAAACTCCTCACACAAGACATTGAGACAAAAGACGTCCGACTAAAGTGTGCAGAAAGTTTCCTTCATTCTGTGAAGTATATCTTCAGTGGGTCCAGGATGGAGGTCTGAGGGAATGCGAAAGACCCAAGCTCCAATTTTGACAAATTTAGTGTTTTGAACCAAAACTGCTTGGGGCCTGCGGCTCAAGATTGGACGGCCACATTTTGCAGGGTCAGTGGGTGCCTGGGATCCTGTTACCCTCCCTGGTTCCTCTGATGTGCGAATATTCTCGTTTTCACAAGAAAGGGTGTGAGCAATTTTGTACATTGCGTGGTTTTGTTTTCGACGTGTAGATTTACGTTACACTCTGTGGGGTGTTCTTGGTGGCTTGAGCCCACACCACACCTGCCTTCCGAAATCCTGACGAACGAACGCTTTTGAAAACTCGCAGGCAGTTGGGTCTCAAAGCCAAGCCTGTGCACAGAAGAATCAGGCAAACAAAAACAGAATGGCGAGAACAAAATGCGAGACTGGGGTCTGAAACTCGCTGTTCAAAACAAGGGTGAGATTTGCCGAGCAACGACATCGTCCACTGCAGGCTTTGTCCATCTCACTTGAAACCCTTGATGTCTGCTCAAACTTCTGCCCTTTTGCGTTTCAGAAAATTTGCAAACAGTGATCTGTTCGTCACAACCTGTGACCCACCTGTCAAACAGGGACGGACACAGGATTCGGTTCAGGTTTCACCTGGTCAGGTTCTTCGTGTGTGTGTGTTTTTTTTTTCCTCTGTTGAAAACACTTTTCAATGAAATTTCTCCTCCAACACATGTTGTCCTGAGACCTCGCGCAAACCGTGCGCTGGCTCCATGTTCAACCATTTCAATTTACCCGCAGTATAATTGTTTTATTTGCAGCAATAAAATCATTTCTGTGTTCACAAAGCAAAACTGTACACGCACCGGGTGGTGGTGTTCGCTTTATGGGACATAGTGGTGCAATTTGCGAACAGTTTTTGTTCCGTCGGAGTTGTGTCAATATTTTTCCTTTTTTTTGTGCAATGAATCTCAATTTTCCTTGATTACAACCCGATCTGGTTTGACAGACGAAATTGCTTTTGTTTCTCCATTCATTGTACTTCCTCACGTTTGTTCTTGCGTTCTTTCGTTTGCCAGCGGACCCTGTGTGACAGGACCACATTCCGATCAGAACCACATTCTGCCGAAGAAATGTATCCCAAAAATTTCAGAACCAGGTTCTGCCCTGCTGGCACAGGTGGAGTGAGGTCCAGAACAATTTTTAGGACCAGACTATGATGTCGTGGTGTGGTTCTAAAATTTTAGGACCACACCCCACCGGCAGAATGACACGCGGGGCGGAATGTGGTCCTGAGACACCAAGATTTAGCAAGGTGGGTGGAGGGATTTGGAGGGGGCGACCGGAATCGGAGATGGGCCACCTGCTGTACTCGTCTGCTCTTGGACAACTGGGGGAGGGCAATTTTCAGAGTTTCCTGTCCAGGGCAACAGAATGCAATGAACAACTCCAAAAACAGGAGGGAAAGTGAATGTTTTGGGTATTTTTTCTGAATTGTGTGGACCCCTTCGTCCCACCCAGAAACCACCCTCGATGTTCGGACACTCGCATCACAGCATTGGCATTGGATTTGTGACGACAATGGCGTTGTCAGTGACATTGCAAGTTTTGTCTTCGCGTTGCGCTTGCGTTGAAAATATAAGTCTGTCTGTCTGTCTGTCTGTCTGTCTGTCTGTCTGTCTGTCTGTTTGTGTACCATCATTCGAAACGCTCGCCAACACACATACAGCACCGTGCCTTCCATGGGTCTCTGGTGACATGGCGACAAATTCCGTGCAGTAAAAAGACAATAAACATACAGATGTTCCCGATGCCTTCCCTATCGACTGGGTCTTGCTGGGTCAGAGGCTTCACAAAGGCGCGGACATTTGAACTCAGACCCGCGAGAAGCATGTCAACCCTGAACTTGCAGTATGACATCGAAAGTCCAAACGCGACTGCAGATTGACCACACAGCGTTCAGGGACGTTGCGTCTGACGCGCATTCGTCGACACAGGCCTCAAACGAACCAAATTTGGTTTCCCTTCCGTGTCAACGGAACTGACGCGTGGAACTATTGTTGTTTTTTGTTGGAATTGTGAGAGATACAGTGGACTGCGCTGGTGTGTGCGACGGCGCCCACCCGGAGGATGTTTGGTTTCGTCAGCTGTAAGAGTGAAGCGTCACCCCTGCAGAGACACTGGTGAGTACAGTTTCATTCCTATCCTTCGTTTGACTCAAGTCTGACTTCACAGACACAGTTGTTCACACCTGTGTTGTTTGACATGTGGTGGGCAGTAGGTTTCTGTCCCCCACTGCAGGGTTGGATCAAATAGAGCTGCATTAAACATCTCACACCTACGGAATCATCACCCACCACTGGCCAGAATGTCCACAACGAACACACACGAAAATGCCCCAACCGTGGTTCACGTATTGGCTGTGTGAGACGTTATGGATTCAATGCTTCAAAGAGCTCCAGTCTCCAGTGAATCTGGGATCCCTGGACCCCCAGGGACGCATGCGTGCACACGGACGCCGCGTTCAGTGTGCAAACAACAGGCCACTTTGCGTCATCTCCAACCAAGGCGTGTTTGTTCCTCTGTCGTGGCGCAGTCGTTGACCAAACGCACTGCCTAATGCTGCAAGCAGCAATCCTACTAACCAGCGTCACGAGTCCCCGACCAAACAAACAGGAACATCAAAAAAACTTCCCGGAGATATCACGACCGCAGAGTGGCCATTCTGCCGATAAGAGAACGACCTCGCCGCTGAGTGGGACGGGAAGCGGCAGAAACGATCGTTTGTGGAAGGTCCACATAATTCAAATCTCACAGACTTCAAATCAAAGCTGTTGGTCAAGAAAAAAAACGAAAAAAGGAACTCACTTTCTCGTGATTTTTGAGACAACTTCCCGGTGTCTCAGGACCAGGCTCCGACCTGCATACCGTTCCGCCGGCGGAACGTGGTCCTAAAAATTTCAGGACCAGATAATGATGTCATAGTGTGGTCCAAACCAGACCTGGCAGAATGCAGTCCCAGCAGGTGGGAACGTGGTCCTGGTCGCAATGTGTTCCTTTTTCACCGGATCAATGATGTTTGAAATTGGGTTCGGGTGCCAAACTTGACAGCGCAATAGGGGTTTTCACGTTGGTGACGCGCGGTTGGGCGGAATCAGAATGGAGAGCGTCAAATTATCGGTCCAGACTGATCACAAATTTTTGACGCGGGCGACACCAACGTGAAAACCCTTAATGACGCTTTTGGTTTTCGAAGTGCAACGGACTCTTTCCGCCAGAAGTGGGGTGGGCGGAGAGTGGTTCATCCAGGGTCTCACCGCAGGGTGGCAACTTTGCAATTTGCGACTCCCGAGGACTCAATCAATTCTAGGGATTGGCGAAGTCTGATGTCTGGGTTTGAAATGGTCACGCGAATGGCTCAAAAAACTTGTGATGGTCTTCAGGTTTTTTTGGAAAACAGAAAACAAACGTGCACTTGGATTGCAGTACACGTAAAACGTCGTGATGGACACTTTATTGTGTTTTAATGCACAATTTTGACATGACTCAGTTTGGACGTCTCGTGTTTTTTGCCCCAAAATTGAACATCAAAACAAGGGGTGCGTCTTATACATGAGTCTAAATTCACTGTATTTTTAATGAACCTTGGTAGCAGAAAATAGGACCAAATCTTGGGGTGCGTCTCTTACATGTGCGTCTTATACACGAGTCGTCTTGGGTCTCGGCTTCTGTCTGCAGCCTGGCAAACAGACAAAGGGTGGGTCTACTCCACTGTCCCTTCCCCCACACACACTCCCACGGGGGGCGCCCCCCCCCCACCCCCCCCCCGCGCCCCCGCACCCCCCCCCCCCCCCACCCCCCCACACCCC
>JAAUXT010113584.1_pt1 | contig 23734 bp, 34 predicted proteins | sample 7278171 | NCBI WGS metagenome assembly JAAUXT01 (sample SAMN14350112, study PRJNA611818) | marine sediment metagenome | isolation source: surface marine sediment (1.8m) | place: French Polynesia: Moorea | collected 2018-08
GCCTCTTCTATCCAGTCTAAGCAGCGTTGATGTAGATCTGGTCCTGGGCTGAAGTCAATGTGAGGTCCGTTTTGAGCAAGTGCTTCTGCCATCCTGAGAAATTTGGCAAAATTTGTGAGTTTTTAAACTTCTGACACCATGTGCTTGTCCGCCATTTCATTTGTGTCCCAATTTTTACAACTTTACACCAGATGTCACTCTGGCATAGCAGAGGTGCGAACGCTTCGCGAACGCTTCGTGAACACTTGCCGAACACTTCAACATGTATCTTCTGTCGTCACACGAACGTTTTCATCCACTGAGCGGAATTGTGGCGCCCAGAAGAAACGAGGGAGCTCATCTAGCCACTGAAGACAGGTTCACCGACTTGTCAGTGTTTGATCAACGGACTATGCAGTAAGATTGAGTGTTGTGTTTCAGCGGCCCTGAACCGCACGGTGCTGACGCTCATGTTCATCTACCTGGCGGGCGCGGTGTGCGGGACGGTGCGCGCCGCGCTCTTCTCGCTCGCCGGACAGCGCCTCGTCGCGCGCCTGCGCAAACAACTCTTCAACAACGTCATCATCCAGGAGGTCGCCTTCTTCGACACCACCAGGTGCAGGGAACAGGCAGACGTGACAACTGTGATGAAAAGTTACTGAAGTGTATATCAAACGCTGTCAGACAAGCTGAAATGGACCAGGTCCCTCCCTGTATGACAACAAGGCAATATTGAACGTAAACCCTTCGTTTTGAACGACAGAGCGGTGATCCGGCAACATGTAGTTCAGGAGTCTTATTTTTGCAGAACTGGAGAATTGACGAACCGTTTGGCATCCGATACTCAAGTGGTTCAAAACGCCGTGACGGTGAGTGACGCAGTTCGTACCGACGCGCTCACCACAATTGGTTTGGTTCTTTTCTGGACAAGCCATCACGAAACAATCTCGCGTGAGATGCAAAAGGTTCACCACATTCTGCAGGTCTGGAGTCAGTGCACGTGTACGTGGAGTGCATACCTGCAGCGCTATGGTTTGTGCCTTTTGCTTGGTGTGCAGGTGAACATGTCGATGCTCGGTCGGTACCTGCTCCAGATCATCGGCAGCGTCGCCTTCATGTTCGCGCTCAACGCGTCCCTCACCGGGGTCCTGCTCGCCGTCGTGCCCATCGTCGCTGTCGGGGCCGTGCAGTACGGTGTGTGTGTGTGTGTGTGTGTGTGTGTGTGTGAATTGCTCAGAACAAGTGACCAGACAAAAACGCGGCACCCAGACTTCCTCATCTGCACTGAGCGCGCGGCTGTTGCACATCAGTGATGGTTGATGTCGACGAGGACACTCAGAATCTCGATTTCTTTCTCTTGTGTGCGGGTGTTTTACATTCCGGAGGTATTTGTTCATCACTCTGAAGTTCCACAACGACCAGATCCTCGTTTGGCTCCCAATGCCACGTTCGGGAACTAGAGTGTGTCTGTCGAAGTTCCAGCTTCATTGCAGGTATGTTCATGAAGAAATTGAGGCAGGTTTTCCAAGACCGATTGGCTGATGCAAGCACTACTGCGGAGGAATGCATTTCCAGGTAGACTGCCGACTCTGTTGTCACTGGTCTGGCATCTATCATTCGCAATGCCCGAAACACACACACACACACACACACGCACACAAATAAAACGTCTCAAGTTGAGGCCAAGTTCCAAGGACACGGGAAGAAAACACAACACCGTATCTGTGGACTGTTCATTGCAGTATTCGCACAGTGAGAAGTTTCGTTGGTGAACCAAAGGCGCAGGACACTTACGGGCGAGACATCAACGAAAGTTACAAAGTCGGAAAGAAACTGGCTATTCTTGAAGGTGAGTGGACATTGGCTGTTCTGTAGGTGAGTGGACATGGCGTCGTCTCTCATTTCGTTGCAGTGAGGCGGAGAGTTATAAAAAATAAATTCGGTGTGGTGATGAAAGACGATCGTTCGCTCTGTTTTTGTGCAGGTGCATTTGGAGCCGTGTTCGGAATCTCGTCGTACGGAGCAGTGCTGCTGCTGCTGTGGTACGGAGGGAAACAGGTGCACGACGGCCACATCACAGCCGGACTCCTCACATGTACGTTTCGACGAGTCACAGGCTTGGGTCTGCCGAGGGCGAGGAATTCGATCAAACGGGACGGTTGTTTCGATGTTTGTTGTTTCTTTCAGCCTTCCTGCTGTACACGCTTCAAGTTGCGATGGCTTTTGGGTTGCTGTCGTCGTTGTACGGAGACTTCATGCAGGCCGTTGGTGCTTCCATGAGGATATTTGAGTTACTTGATCGCAAGCCAGAGGTGCCAAATTCCGGTGGAGAGGAGCCTGACACTTTCGCTGGAGGTAAAGGCTCAACCCCACGCCGAGTCCTGTCTGCTTTACGATTCGGTCCCTCGGTCCCTGTGATGGGAAAATCAAAAATTTCTTCAACCGACTCTGTTCATTGCAGGTTTGAAATTTGAGGATGTGCACTTCACTTATCCATCTCGACCAGACTCGCAAGTTCTGAAGGTTCTTGGGTTTTTTTGCCGGCAACGTTGCACCGTTTCAAATGATTTCCGAGATTTTCAGTTCCTTTGTCTGACAGATTGGTCGATTGATATCAGAATCCATTCCTCTGTGCAGGGCGTATCGTTTGTGGTGAACCCCGGAGAGATGGTGGCGCTCGTGGGTCCCTCCGGTGGAGGAAAATCCACCATCGTTGGCCTCATCGAGAGGTTCTACGATCCGGATCAAGGCTCCATCCATGTCGGTCAGTGTGTGAAAAACAAAATCCAGTCGGAGGAAGATTTCTAGATTTGGGATGCTGTGGGCATTTTGGACCCGTAGAATAGGTGCTTGTTTGCGTGGAGTAAAGACGATAGCAATTCTGTGTGATTTGCTCGACGAAGCATCGCAGCGCACGCAAAGCGGATGTTTTATGAAGTCTGTGTCTGTGATTGACGTACAATGGGCATCTTGAGTCCGTGGTCCTCAGGGGAGAGCGACGTGCGGGCGCTGGACCCGCGCTGGTTCCGGCGCCGCATCGCCATGGTCAGTCAGGAGCCGACGCTCTTCGCCTGCTCCATCCGGGACAACATCACGTACGGCGTCGGAGCCACCAACGAACAGGTGATGAGCCAATGTGCTGTGGATTGGTCAAGGTTCACATCTGCATCAGAAGTTTATTTGGGTCCACGTCATCAATTGTGTTTTCATGGGGAAAGCACACGAGAAACCAACCCGCGCGGTGTTAAAAGACAAGGAGGCTGAACGAGTCTGTATCAACAACAACGCTGGACCAACCCACACTTCTCCAAGGTCTGTCAACAGCCAACGTCAAAAACAAAAATGGGGTTCATCTTCCATTTGTTTCTGCAGGTGGTGGAGGCGGCTCGTCAGGCGAACGCGCACGAATTCATCTCGGAGTTCGAGGAGGGGTACGACACGAAGGTCGGGGAGCGCGGCGTGCGCCTCTCCGGGGGCCAGAAGCAGCGCGTCGCGATCGCGCGCGCCCTCATCATGGACCCCGCCGTCCTGCTGCTGGACGAGGTGCGTCGAGCAGCCGGGGTCGGGTGGTGAAGGATCAGGGCAGATTGTCGGGAATCTGTCTGCGGATCTGTGGTGACTTTTTGAAGTGTTGCGACCCGGATTGAACTGTGAGATTTTTTGTGTGCACTGCTTCACACTGGTCAGAGGCTCCACACAGGACATTGCACCCAGTGAGTGACCCTTCATTGTAAGAGGCCGCGTCTGTACGCATTCATGTTGCTTCGAAATTGACTCTTTCATGTGTGCGCACCGTTGCTCTCACGACTCTGCCTCCGCAGGCGACGAGCGCGCTGGACGCGGAGAGCGAGCACCTGGTGCAGGAGGCCGTCGACCGCGCCATGGTGAACCGCACCGTGCTCGTCATCGCGCACCGCCTCTCCACCGTCCGCAACGCGCACAAGGTGCGGCGAGGCGTGCGCACTGGAGAGCGATGTGTGTGTGTGTGTGTGTGTGTGTTCGAGGGGTGCGAATGTTGTCCTGTCAGATACGAAGGTTTCGTTTTCCCACAGTCAATTTCTGAAGATTGAATTCGCATTCATGAGGTCTCCGCCGCCTGGGCTCTTGCAAGTAGCCCTGTCCGTGAGCACTCTCTAAACAACTGGCGTCATGTAGACGCAGTGTGCAGTTCGATGTGCGGTGCTTGCTTTGCTTCAATGTTCACAAACTCAACACTTTGCCACAGACATACAATCCAGCAGACCTGGCGCAGCACTTCTTTCTCGAAACACAGACGCAAGTTGAAAATTTGCACCAGGATCGCGAACCAAAACTCCTGCACACTTGTGTTCCAACTGACGGTTGGTTTTCAGGTGTTGGTGGTGAAGGCGGGACGGATTGTGGAGGAAGGCACACACGAGGAGCTGCTGGCGCGCGCTGGCGTCTACAAGAAGCTGGTTCTGAGGCAGCTCATGGCGGGGGCCGCGCACGACGCGGCCGTAGAGCAGGACGCCGTGAGTCGGGCACGAAATATATGCTGATGACCTGTCCTGAGCAACATCGCCAAAATACATTTTGATTCCGTGGGTTGCTGATGGTACGGAAGGGGTGATTTCTGATTCTCTCTCAAGTCTGGAGTGACACCTTCATGGTTTACACCGTGGTCTCTCTCCCTCTTTTACATGAAGTGTTTCCGTACCACCCTTTGACCACGCAGACTACAGATCACGCAAGTGCAAATTTGTCCTGGCACTTCTTTTTTCAAGTTTGTGAGTCAAGTGCGCGAATGGCTATCGTGTCACGATTTGCTGTTTGGTGGTTTTGTCAGGTCGCACCCAACAACAACGACGGTGGTTCAGAAGACGAAAACAGTTCCGACGCGGCGAATGGTGGATCTGGACACTATCCGCGCGTTCAGCCGGAGTATCCAAAATCACCTCCACGCGAAGAACTCGAAGACAGTGAAGAAGTTGGTCAGAGGAAGTGAGAAACCGAGGTTTTTAGGGGATTTGAATGGGCGCACATTCGGGTTGGTCTTCACAGGCATCAAGTCAAAAAGTCTGGTGCACGCTCTGTGGGTCAGGTTTGTGTGTTCATAAGTCAATTGATTGTATCTTTGGTCCCAAAAAAGGCCAATGGCCTCAAAAGAACAAAATGGAATATTTTCAAATTCTTGGTGCAAAACTTCAAATGGTAGATCAGAAACTCGAAAAAGTCCAAAAAGTTTGACAAACCAGATGGGTGGGGTGTGAGTCAGAAAAGCCAGTTGGCCACCCACCCAGATACAGGGGCAAGACAACATAACCACAAGCGGACGAGGAGAGATTCAAACTCGGTTTCTTGCAAGTTCTTCCCTTTCCCATTCTTGATGTGTGAAAATTATTTTCAAATCAGTTCTATCACCAACCAACGAAAACATTCCAATTTATTTGGCTCAGAATCAAGCACAGACCAACTGGTGTCAGACGATTCAAACTCACTTCCTGTTCAGTTCGTGCAATTTCCAGTCTTATCCTGGTCCCCTCCACATCAGGGCAAGCCTTTACCCTCTGGCAGGGTGGGTCCTCAGCCGGCAAGCAAGCCAGGCAAGGACTCAGCCGCCTGGATTGTTGGCATGCCCTCCTGGCGGTGCCACGAAAGTTCCTGACGCCTCACGACGAGCCTGTGTTCAAAGCTTCGCTTTCTTGCTCCAGTAATCTCGTTTGGTGTGTATATTTGGAAAGGGGGGAGATGACTGCCGCATGAAACGTTTCAGGGTGTGCCAGTATTTGTTCTACCCAGTTTGGAAGTGTTTTCTCCGGGAAGAGAGGGTGTACACCACGAACACTTTCCCTTACACCCACAGAGGGTGCGGGTCTGTGGTGTGTGCCCCAGACGCCCCCTTCATGGGCTACGAGCCCCAGCCCCTGAAAATTGCATTATCCCACTGGTCTTGCACGACTGGCACAAGATTCTTTCACTTTATACAACCTTGGTCGCCTGAAAATGTCTAGTTCCGCCCAAGGTTGTCTGTGGACCGATGGGGATGTGAAGGATGAGCAGTCGGCGGGAGGAAACTGGTGGTGGGAAAATAATGTACTTCGTGTTTTGTAGCAGTCAAGTGTTTACGTGAAGTTCTGACAGCATTTGATGCCAAGTGCAGAAACTGAGCGAATTTCAGGGCTGCTTTTTGTTCGTTCGTCAATTCGTCCACTTGTGATACGTTAAGTGTCCTGCAGTCTTTCCACACTCAAGTTGTGATGTGCCAGTTACGCCAATGTATTTTCAGCACATTGAAGCAGTTTTGTACTCAATGAACTTTTCGCACACACTTGCTGTGTTCTGAGCGTCGTAGAGATTCAAGCTAAAACACGAGACGGTACGGTAAGCCATTGTTTTCACACGACTGAACAATTGGTGTTCGAAGCGCGACGCGCCAGCCGTTATTTTCAGACAATGCGTCGCAAACCACCACATGCCGCAGCAAAACAGTCAAGGATGAAAGGTCATTTTAAAGGTTTTTATTGTACATTTTGAAATTCCTCACATAACAGGAAAGTCATCTTTGTCGTTGGCTGACACCTTGTGCAAGCACACCCAACCAAGTTGTTGGGACGCTGCGAAAATCAGCCAGACACAATTCACATGGTCTGCGCAGTCAACCAACAACGTTCCATTCATCCCGCCTGACTTGCGAACACAAGTCCCAGAAGAAAGTTCTCCAAGACTGGCCCAGTTCCTGGTTTGTTGTCCGCTTCAGACAATTTCATTCGCGCAAAACACTCCAATGCGAACTTTCATCAAAGACAAAACAGAATCTCTCGCACATAAAAATAAAGATCCACAAATATGAAGAACGGCTGCAGTCTTCCGATGGGTCCTAACTGAACGGGAAAGTCACTACGGTGCTGACCGTATCACCTCTTCTGGTCTCCCAAATCATCTATGCTGTCCTCATCGATCTGAAAAGAAAGAATAAATTTTGGTACCGGCAACTGCGACCTGTTTCATCTTGTGTGAAGTTTTTCGCTTGAAAGTCTCGGATCACACAAAATTTGTTGGTGCCGATAGTTGTCAAGAAACCCTGCACACCAAGCACGAGGAGGTAGGTTTGTGAAACAAGTACTACCAAATTTCGAATTGGCTCTTCACACGCGACTTGACTCAAACGAGGCTCTGCAGAAAGGGAAGCGGACAGCGACACGTACCTCGGGCCAATGCTCGGGGATCACGTCCCACAAGTCGTCCTTGACATCACCCTGTATTACGATCTCGTCCGGTCCCGTCACAGAGGAACCGCACGCAAACCGGGACCCGAAGAACTTGCTCGCCTTCTTCAGGTCGATCCCTGAAACAAACAGGTCAAATGTGTCCAGCGTTGTGCATCGCCTGACCAGCGAAGATTTTTCCCGCCGTGGGGAAAAACACGGGAATCAGTCTGTTCCCTCGCAACACAGCTCAACATGCAGCGAGAACAACTGCCAACAAATCACGAAACTTACCGAAAGTACCTAAACCGGAGACAACTGTGACATATTTCTTCTTCCCCCTTGGTGCTCGGGACATCGTCACCTTCCGTTCTTTCTCTGCTTCTTTCTTTGTTTTGATCATGCCTTTTCCACCCCTTGTCTGCCTTTTCTTTTTCTTTTCATCACCTTCCGCTGCTCCTTCTTTCTCTCCATCTTCTGTGATGAGACAGTCAGACATTGATGTCCGTTTTACAGTTTTATCGCTTTGATTCTTGGAAGATGAGAGAAATATTTGTCAGACAGTTTGCTCACCTTGACCGTCTTTCAAATGCATCTCCTGCATTTCGGCTGTGAGGTTTCTCTCTGCCCATTCCTTGAATTTCGGGGTGTCGTAGTTGGGATGGAATTCACAGTATTCAAGTGGCCAATCATCACAGACTGCGAAACAAAGATGTGGAATCTGCGTCACTCTCAAAGGACGATCAATCAAACGAAAAAGCAAATCTTTCAAAACAGGCGCGTCAAGAGGCTTTCCAAATTTTGCGATGTTGGTGTAAAGGGGAGGGAAAGGGCTTTCCGGGGGGGGGGGGAAGACTTGCGCAGGTTTCGAGATGGGTCTCATTCTGTCCAGGCGAGTGGGTGAAGGGGGAGCACAACAAAGGGTGGTCCACCACAAAGTATCCCAGCCCGCTAAACTCCCCCAAAGAAGGGCTCACACCGAAGGACGCGCCTGTGTGAAACAGTGTTCTTTGTCCAAAGTGGGATCAGAAATGGAAAATCTATAACAGACATTCGACCTTCAATTTCAATGGTATCAATACAACTGGACATGGACAGTTGGCACGACAAAAGTTGTTCACCCTTCGTCCAAATACATTGGGTCAGACATACCTGGGCAATACTGAACTTTTTGAGGATACTTCAGAGACGCATTTGGACCTTCGCATTCGAAGAATTTTCCGCTGTCCGCTTCTGCCATGTTCTGTCTGAAGAAAAGTAAACTTGTGCGCGATCGTTCAACACGATCCGAAGATCAAACAGCAATGCAGACTCTGTGCCAAACGAATCTGCCAGATTTTGTCGACCGAACAGTTGTTTTCAAAGCTGCAAGGAACCCCACAACTGTGTTTGACACAGCTTCCTCAACTTGAAGATATAACTGCCGAAAAAAGCGGTATTGGCAGAAAGAACTCGTGTCTTACCAGAAAATGTGGAAATCTAATGTTTTGCCGGCTCCACTGGTTTACGTCGCATCCAGCGACAGGAAAGTTTCGTTCTATATATCAAAATGATCTTGACCTATTTCTGTTTATTTGGCAATATTCTTCACAATCGTAATCTCGCTTTGTTTAGAAAAAGACATCTGTTGTCAGTAAGAGGTATCTTGAAACACTGAAAAGTTTTAGAAGAAACACACAAAAAAATTCAGTCAATGCGTTTGGAAAGATTGAAGTTCCCGAATTTCGTGACGTCATCAATTCCTGTTTGGAGAAGAAGCAGTCGCCATTTTGGGTTTTGGGTCTGGAGCAGGCCCATCTTGATTTGAAGAGCGAGTTGCAGCGCTCTCGAGGGCTCACAAGCCCTGCCTTGTGCAACTTTATTCACCTTTTGCATTCAACTACATTGCACAGATTGTCTTTGTTCAATTACGAACAGAGTCTTTATTTTTGGTCATTTTGAAACATGGAGTTGTGAAGATGAGGTCTCGACAATTCTTCGGAAACTGTCAGAAACAAGGGGCGACCGAAGGGTCTGCGAGGTTCGAGGAGGCGTCTGGGGTGGAAGCTGGAGGGGAACGGGGAGTCAGGGGAAACAATGGACAACAAACAACACAATCGTCAGTCGTCTGTCCCGCCCAAGGGACCGGCCAACGACGGTAGAAAAGGTGAGAAAAGTGACCCAATTTCTGATCAGATCTATGTGATCCCAATTGGGAAAGGAAAAAAGACGCACAAAATTGGACAGGGTGGAACACAGTCTACAGCTGTGCGTTCCGACAGTTCGCTGTCATCCCAGGTCTAAAATTGTGGTTCTGCTTTTTGACTGTCACAAATTGAGCACACCTGCTGTCAGAGGGAGAAAGGACATTTCCGGTGTTGTGCAATTTCTCCGAAACACGCTTTCGGCAGCCTGACATTTGACCAGTTGCAAGTGTTTGGACCGGTTTTAGTGTGGGCTTTGGTGGTTCATGGCTGCCTGTGCAACCCCTGAGCCTGGCGATTTGTTTTGTTCTCGAGCCTTCGAGGATCCTCTTTTACATTTTGTGGAAGTTTCATTTTCGGACGAAATTGGATTTCAAGATGCCCATCACCCAGGTTCGTTTTCGTTTCAAGTAGATCTGTTCCAAGTTCTCGTCCATGAGACTGCATATGTATTGTGAATGGCTTTGTGGCTTCGGATCGAGAGTGCGAGTGATAGAATCTGCTACAGTGAAGAGGTTTTCAATTCCAAACAATGTATTTGTAGACAATGGAGGTGGTCAGAAGCAGCAGGCTCGCTTCCAGCGGCGGGTCGACCCTGGAAACCGTGCTCGAAACGAGTCGACGCCTGGACGCAAATCTGCACCGCAGCGCTCAAGGGAGTTCGACAACAAACGACCCCGGGCCAGGGGAAACTACCAAAATGACAGACCAAGACCAGAGGTGAGATGACGTGCTTCACGCCACCAACGAATTGAGGTCTCTAGCACGAACAAAACGACAGTGTTTGGCAGAATGGGCGTCCTCAGTTTTTGTAAAAAGGTGTGTGTGTGTTCAATTTCAGATGACAGAGGAGCGGAGGGCTGAGTCCGGCTCTGCCCTCCGCCCTGGGTCAAAGAAAGGAAACTTGAATCACTTGTTGAACTTCACGTTTGCGCCGCGAGATTCGGACAACATGGGACGCGGTGGAGCACAGAACAAAGGTGCTGCTGGTTGGAAGAACAAGAACAAGTGGGCTGTGAAATCCAATCTGAAATACAACAAGGAGCGATTCTTGCAGGCAAAGTAAGTGAGATTGAGATCAGCGCGATTTTGAAGCTTGAGTTCACCGCGTTGAAAATTCTTGGAGACGGATGAGTCCAAATGCTCACCTTCATTTTCATTGCTCTTTCTCTGCTCCAGTTGCCAGTTTGTGGTACGTGAGAACGCTGACTATTCTGTACACGCCGCTGATCCTGACACACTCGTCGACTGGGCCCGGGTTGAGCAAGTGGTGAGTTTCTGTTGCGTGAAAATGTGTCGCAATGTTGTCTAAGCACCAGAACAATATCCGTTTTCTTTGCACCCAACAGCGGACTTTCAGTCACCAAGTGTCGTCGTGTCCAATCTGCCTGTATCCACCTGTTGCTGCGAAGATGACTCGCTGTGGCCACATTTACTGCTGGTCATGTATTCTGCACTATCTATCTCTGGAGGACAAGTCGTGGAGGAAGTGCCCCATCTGCTACGAGTCAATTTACAAGAAAGACCTCAAGAGGTACTAGTGGCGAAACTCAACGGAAAATACACTGTCGATCCTATTTTACCAGACTCGTGCGTCCAAACATTGTGGAAACTGTGCATGTAGCATGGTAGCCTTGTGAGGCGGTGCAGTGTTATGACGCGTTCTGTTCGCGCAGTGTGGTGGCACTGGAGAAACATCAGTTCCGCTCCGAGCAGCAGATCACGATGAAGCTGATGAAGAGATGGAGGGGCTCGACGTTCGCCATGCCCAAAAAGCAGTGGACGGACAGAGGCGGCAAACCGCACAACCTCGCAGGTACCGAAAACGCTAGTTCTATTGGGTGTTTGTGCTGGTGTTGGAAGTGTGGAAAAAGCGACGATGCACTTGAAGCAGCAGCGATTTTGTGTGTGTCTTTCAGACACGGTTGATGTGCGTTTCGCGAAGCTGCTGCTGGCGAACTGCGACCAGGTGAAGGAGATTCTCGCGGCGGAGAAGCGGGAGCTGCAGCAGCAGCTGAGCGAGGAGGGCGACAGCCTCGAGGGCTCGTTCGTGCAGGCCGCTCTGCAGCTGCTCAAGGTGCGCGCTGTGCTCTTCCGACTCATTCCTCAACTGAAGTGACTGCGTGAAGTCTGCTGCGCCTGCAAGTGTACTTCCGTTATTTCGGCAGGATCGGGAAGATATCAACGATGTCTTGTTGGAGAAAACCAGTTTCCAGGAGAAGGAAAGTGCGAACAGCGATCAGTCGGGCAGCTCCAGTGGAGACGAAGTTGCGGACAAGCCACCATGTGTGAGGAATGAGGTGATTTTCACTTTCCATTTGTTACGGTGTATTGTCGATGCCGGAAGGACTCGAGGGAACAACAGCCACCCGAGGAAAGTAGACCAATTGGCCTTCCTGATGACTGAGTTGGTGTCACCTCTGTGGTTCTCGCCAAGTGTAATTATCTCACTGGTGAGACTGGCCTCACCCTTGTTGGCAGTTGGCCTGGAACTCTTGTAGGGAGCGGTTGTGCTTTGGTTTGGCTGAAGGACGATAATTTATGAATTTCAGAACGCCATAAGATATTTGGACGCATTCAATGACGAAATCAACACAACTGGAGAAGAAAGAGGTGAACCACCCGAGAAGAACACAGATGACGCAGCTGTTTGCGAAGACACTGGCGCGACCAACAACAATGAAGCGAAAAAGGAGAATCTGAACGAAGCGGCGGAGGAGGACAAGGGCGAAGAGAAGCTGTCGGTGGAAGAGGCGACGAATCAACTGGCGATACCAATGGAACCGGAGAAAAGAACGACGGGCAACCAAACAACTGAGACGTACTATTTCTATCAAGGTAAATCTCGTCAGGCTTGCACAATCTTGCGTCTCCGCCGTTTGACGACTGAAACGAAGTCTGCGCCTCCGAATCAAACGAGCAAACGGAGAATTGCGTTGTTGCTGTGGAATTTGGGGCGTGCGCTTGTGCTTCTTGCTCATTGGCGTGCTGAGAACATATTCGTAAACCAGTTGTCCGAACATTGCGAAAATGAAATGCGAGACGTTTCTTTTGTTCAGCCGAGGACGGGCAGCACATTTATCTGCACTCGATCAACGCGCGCTGCCTGGTGCAGGAGTTCGGATCGTGGGAGGCGTGTCCAGACACCATCACCGCCAACATCGTCGAGCTCGAAGGGGTGTCCATGAGCGAGGTTAGCAGCGGCGTGCGAGGAAGCTCTCCTGTCCGACAAAGCGTTGGAAAGATCTGAATCAAACGTTTTTGAGGAACGCCAATTCACTTTGGGTCCTGTTGACGCGCATTTGGATGTATCCACATACGACCTTTCCAGGAGCTGCGTCGCCGACTGCGTTACCTGAGCCACCTGCCGGTGACGTGCGAGTTCCAGGTGGCGGAGCTGGCGCTGCGTCCGCCGCTCGTCTCCCGGGAGACGCTGAGCGACTTCAGCGACGAGGTCGAGAAGCGACGGCGCATGCGTCAGAAGCGTCTGCGCGAGGAGCGGCAGCGGGCGAGGAAGATCCAGGTGGACGAGAACAAGAAGATTGGGATCTGTAAGTTCTCAACTTGTGGTGGTCTGGTGCATCCCAACAGAGTTTGCTCAATTTGCAGCGAGAGTCGTCCGTTTTGTGTTTGCCTTTGTTGGCGAGATTCAAATGAGACGAGCAAAGCACGTCAACGGCCAGGTAACAGGTCAGTAGAGTCAGGAGCACATTTCTCGTGCAGATCCCGGAATGCACATCAACATCAGCAGCCAGCACCACTTCCCAGGCGCAGCTGCCGCGGCCTCGTCCTCGCCGCCGCCACGCGAGGGCAGCACCGGCTTCAGCGTGCGCAGCGCGTCCGAGTCGGACTTGCAGAACTACAGTTCTCCGGTCGGCAGTCCGCCACGTAAGAGTTGCCAACGCCAAGGACCCTGTCGACGTCAGTGTGTCAGTCGGTACCCGAATTTGCTGTTCGGTCAGAAGCTGCCGACAAAACTTCAGTCTGAACTCATCAGCAAATGCGTTGGATTTCTGCTGGCACAAGATTTGTGCTTCACGCGTGCTTGTTTTCTGAGACGTGGTTCGTGTCCAGTTCTAGGGCTGAACCCTGACGCCATCGAGTTCAAACCAGGGTCACCGGCGAGCATCGGGAGCTCTGAGGACGGACAGCAGTCGTCGTCTGTTTCATTCGCTCAGGTATGTTCCCAAAGCCCAGCGTTTTCTGAATGAACGAACGTGCAGATTGACGCATTAGAGACCCCGTCACTATTTGTTACTTCCGTTTGAAACTTTCGAACGCTGCGCAACTGTATGATGAAGCCTGCGTTTGACCAGATGTTTGTCTGTTGCGCGTCAGATGTTGAGAGCTGGGAAGGCGAAGCCGTCGGTGGAGGCGTGGCCGCGGACCGCGAGGCAGTGCGACGCTGGGGCCGTTTCCGCGACGAAGCCCCGGGACGGGAGCGACGACAGCGACTGCGAAGACAAGGTGCCCGTGCCCGTGTTCCAGTCGTCCTTCGGTGACGCCATCGAACAAGCGCTCAACAAATTCAAACAGCTGGGTAAGTCGTTTTCTGAGGGAAGAAACTTTGAGTATCAGTTTCCAGTTGTGGTTCGGGGAAGGCTTCTGTTTTGTCGAGTTCAGCAGCTGCGGCGTGTTGTGCTTGACGGTTTGTTTCGTGTTCAGATGTGGATGTGGAGGACGCGGTCGTCAGCGCCGGAGTCAGCAGTGTCGGCGGCAAGAAGAAGAAAGGCAAGAAGCAGCAGCTTCTCTTCACCACCTCCATGAGGAGGAACGACAAGAGCTTCTAAACATCGCTCCAGTGTGCGGCAGATCGCCAGCACTGAAAGTCATCTGCACAAGCGACCAGCATTTGTGTTCTTCCACCCAAGTGGTGCACGATCTTAGTTGATATGCCGAAGTTTACGTGTGTCATCTGCCGAGACGTGCATATCAGTTTTGTGACGTTTGTGGTCCATTGAAACAGCTTATTTTTCACATTGCGGAGATTTGCCTGGAACCAAATGGTGAAAGCGTGGGATGGTCCTCGTTCAGAAGAGGCGACACCTGGAGTTCGGGAAGGTTCTGATGTTGCTGGGTACCTACAACTACCTGCAGCTGCATTAAATCTGAATGTAACCTGTGCTGAACGGGAAAGTGTCCCTCTGGATGTGTTTGAGGAAATACTTGGAGACTGCAGCACAGGAGCGCTAATTCAAGCCCAACGGTTCCGGCAGCAGCAGCAGCCACTGTTGCCGTCGAGGCCGCTCAACGCACGCAACACCAAATACAAGCAGCATATCAGGATTGATTTAGTGCCACACGCAAGACACCGGCTGCAAAACTCATCATGTGGTTTCACGCGGAAATTCTGCACACATACGGCATTGACAACGTCCCTGGACTTTCCACCTGAATGTAGCGGACAAGATGATCATACAAGTGATGGCGAGTACACCTTTCATTGAACCTAGTTTCCGAGGTTTTATTGGATCCAGTTTTACTTGTGATAACAGCTGAGGAATCAGTTTTGACTGAGGCAAGATATGGACTTGCGAAGCGTCGACATGGACGACGTGCTGACAAACATCGATCGTTCACCAAACGAAAATGCGATGTTGGCCAATACATCAGCAAGCGCAGAGAGCACGATTGCATGAAAATGTCTTGGCAGCCTCGAAGACACTTGGTGACGGTGGATATTTGTTACCGTTCAGTGAAATATTTATTCATCCTCACAGCTGAAACTAATCTTCGTTCTTCTGACCTGACCGACAAATTTTCACTGTTTTGGTTCATTTTAGAGTTGGGAGTTGACATTGTCTTCTGAAGGTTGTTTCTTTTCTTCAAGTAAGCCAATGACCAGCTTGCAGAGCGGGTCTGTGTGGATTCTGAATTGGTTCTTCGTTCGAATTTATTGGCGAGCACTGTTGTCAAGGTTCTAACTTTTGCGGTTTGTGTACATACTTTTGCCCAGGTGAAGCAAACGCCGAAGCGTGAGGCGTAAAGTGGCAACACGACCGGTAACGTAGATGTGCAATGTATACTTGCATCTGAACGTTGAATAAATCGTTGATTGTTGTAATTTCGACTTTTCTGAGACAACTGTGCAAGAAAAAACATCCTTCAGGTCCGATCAAACCATCACGGTTCCAATCAACGCACACGGTTCCAATCAACGCACACCGCAGTCTCTCCTTTGAGCGAATTGGACCTGTGCGTCATTTGGGGGGGGGGGGGTGAAAGCCAAGAACGTGCGCGTATTTTCTGGGGCATTTTATTTCTATAGCTTGATTGCTTGAAACTGCGTGTTTCAATGAACAAAGTTTGCGAAGGATGAATCTACCAAAACGCATCAATTTCTAGCTGTCAGCTGTGAGTTGGGGTGGTGTCGTCTTGAAAAGTTTGGGGTTCTCTCGTCTTGAGTTCCTCAGCGGAGTGCGCGAAGGGGCAGGAGCTCTGTGATTTCGGGCAGCCGTCTGGATGCTGCGCGTCGAACCAACACAGCTTCGTTTTCAAAAATCTACAACACCGAAAACGGAAGTCAGCACATCGAAAGTCAGAAAGCGGTGTGCGATCCGTGCGTGGTCTATGCTCCTGGCCTCTGGTCTCAGACCTGCCCTGCCAGCACAGGCGCCCACGCCAGAACACTGCCATGCACAGGCCAACCTCCCCCCCCCCAACACACTGCATTTGTGCACACACAAAGAGGACAAAAAGCACGCGATCAAACGATCTGGATTGCGTGCCTGAAAAGAGGAAGGCGATAGCAACCTGCGAGAGGTGCATTAGTACAAAACAAGTGGTCATCCACCCAAAGATCGCACCCCAACCAAACGTACTTGGCCATATTTTGTGGTTTCTTGCCCTTCTTCTTTCGCTTGGCAAGGAAGTGAGCCTCGTCGTCTGTGGTCCAGTCTCGAAGCTGCACATGACCATCTTGAACTGGAGATCAGGAAAATGTGCGTTGAAATCAATATCAGCAGAACACACTTCGTGTCCGAACGAGGCAAGACAACCGTGCACACATTGGGGGTAGTGTTTTGAATATCAATGATGTTCAGAGGCCTGTTGCCTGCTGGAAGAGGGTGGGTACTTGTCAGACTGGGTGTCTTAGCTGTTGCAAACTCAGAATCGGCACACTGCATTCTCACCTCTGAAAATGTGATGAGAGTTCTTCAGCAGTGTCTGCACACCCCCGCAACCGCTCTTCATGTGGCTGAGAACGTCCTGGTCAAACATTCCAGCCACGTCCTTCAGACTGATGCGACCTGGACAGTGGGAGGAACCAGAGAACGCTATGAGTGAACGTGATGAGTGCAGTATGGGTGTTTTCTATTGAACAAAATTACACCAGAAATTTGTCCGATTTCGCGAGACGTCTCCGACTTTCGAAGGTCATCAGATCCGCACCTCCTTTGTTCCACGTGCGTCCATCTTCCAGCTGTTTCGTGTTCGTTGTCGACAACAGAGAATCAGTCACAGTTTTGATCACAAAGTCTTTCACTCCCAGGTCAATGTTGCTGTAGTTTCGAGGCGTGTCTGACTCGTCTCGAGCCTTGAAATCGGACACCCAAGACTCAGTGTCTGCAGACTTCATCCTGCGAAGTGTTGCACAACGTTCACAAAATTCATTGCTGGTTACATCGAAGGAATTCTTGGATCCGCATGTGCACTGTGAGACTTTTGGCTGCGTCAGGCTGCTGTCACTGTGCTTCTTCTCCTTATTATCTGCGGAGGTAGCACCTGAGCATCTCGAGTCAATAATGGCTTTTAACTTGCGATCAACTTCATCGTGTTCTTCTTCAGGATGGTTTCTTTTGTACCCGATGATACAGGCCTGAAATAATGAAGCAAGCATCCTGCAACTAGCAACGCAACCGAAATACAGGCCAAGCAATGTGAAACTGAGAGATGTGAATTCGTTTGTGTCAGTGTAGATCACCTTCTTGGTGGAAGGAATTCTCAGAGTGTCTGTTTTCACGCAGAAGCCACAATCGACCGACAGTTTTTCGATGAAATTGAGGTAAGTTGTGTACAGACTTGAACCATGGACTTTGTCTGCAAATTTTCTGTTGAAATCCCACGTACAACACGGAAGCACGAAAAATCGGCATTGATAGGATGACCTGGAACAGAAATCGTGTGCGGAAGCCACATTCCCACATGCAATGACAGACAAACACCTGGAGAAGCAAAGCGGCAGAGCAAATTGAAACCTCGCTGCAATGACGGGTATCCATGGAGTCAACTCGTCACTGTGGTTACCGATCAACCAATCGCACTCCGGAAACAAGTGCGAGTCACTGGGCGTGATGGCCATTTCCTGCAGCGAAAGGACGTGTCACCTTGTTGGTCTGTATTGTCTCAGGACCCCAAAAACTTCGTTGCGAAACACTACATCCACCTTCAGGTAGGGTAGAACATCCGAGAAGTTTCAAGTACCTCCAATGTCGTTCCTTCACCATACATGTCCCATATGTCTCGTTTTCTGATGTCAATCCCTCTTCCAGGGTGCTGCAATGAAGAAAATTGTGCCCATCCTCCACTATTTGTATGCACAAGAAAAGCATTTCTCATCCAACATCCCTTCGTTGTTTCCTGAGACAGACAGAAAACTTGCTCACCCCTTCAGAAGCCAACAGATGCACCAGCAGCCCGTTTCCGCAGCCCAGATCGAGGAACCGCTGCTTCGTTTCCGTTCCCAGGCACTTGCGCTCCTCTTCCCACAACACCTGTTCGTCAGGTCAAACTCGTTTTCAGCAAATAAAAGCGACTCACCCAACGAACTGCACTGCAAAACTGGTACTGACCAGGAGGTAGGAGGCAATGGAGATGTCTTCAAACACGAACTTCTGAGGATCAGTCGTCATTGGCCAATTCTGACAAGACAACATTTCGGGTACCATTCACAAAAAATAGCAACAGCTATAGTTCTGACATTTCGTCGAAAGTAAACTCGTTTTCTCACCTTCACGAGATCAACGCCGTATTTTGTCTTCAAACTGTGGTACACTTCGTTGTACTTTTCAACTGAAATCTGAGTCAGAGATTTTTCCTACAAACAAGGTGCATAAATGTCAGCTTGGGAGGCACAAGTTTTGACAGCGAGCACATCCAATATTGTGTTTTGATCTGGATGCTAACACACTCACTCTGGTGTCCAGGCGCTTTTCCATGAGCCACCCAGCCACTTGGGGAGTCAGCTTGTCATGCAGGAATTCTTTGGAGAAGCCCAGAGTTTTGATATCTTCTGCTGCTGATTCAGCGAGACAACTACTCAAATCGCTTGAGGTTGACTGGTGATCTTCTTCCAAAGCTTCAACAATGAGCCTGAAACGTCTCACGAGTTAAAAAAGGCAATCATTTTACGTTCCGGGAAAAAGCGAGTGCAGATTTGTACGATCTGTCTCACCATGAGTCCGTCAGCTTCAGGCAGAAAGCCAGGTCGCTGGACTGTGACGCAGCGTCACCAGACGCTGAAGGCCGGTTGATCAGCGGAATAAACGTTATTCTCTGATCGGCAACGTCTGGAACAGATCCTGAGAATCAGCGAGGCGAGTAGGTGGACAGTTCGATTTTGATTGTTCGAGGGGTCGCACTCACTCAGAAGAACTAGCTCCACCTGTTTGCTGTACAGGTCCCGTCTCTTCGGCAACAGCTCCCGGAGGATAATCTGATGAAAAATTATAGCCAGACGTGTCTTGAATTCACACCCGATCGGCGGGAGCAGCTTCTCCAAACCCGTGGCCACAATGGTACGAATCAACATTCACACGGTTGGGAAAATGGTCTGTGATGCGGTGCACTAAAACTTCACTTCGCTTGGCCTGTTTGGCCCAGACATAGCTGGTCGATGACCAAAGCAAAAACGTACCTCATTTGATGGGTCGTCCCTATGGTTTGTCTCCCCTGACAACAGAAAGAGGCATATGAACTGCTGTCTCGATGAGAATGCACTCCACAGTTTAAGTTTAATTTTTCGTCTTGGACATGAAATTGTTTTCAGACAGACAGATCAAAAGCACACGGAAACACAGAAACAGAATAAAGACGTCTCCAACGCATCCAGGATCAAGCAGGCCTCCCCACTTAGGGACTCAATCCAACCTTGAACCTGTACATCAACTCCAACCTTTGAGCACAGGCGCGTCGCGAGGCTTTGGATATTTTTTGAGGCAGGTGCGAAGGGAGGACCGAGCCCGAAATTCCAAATTCCACGGGGATGGGGGGGGGGGCTGGGCACGATGGGGTGCGGGACGCACCCACATTTTGAAGGCGGCTGACGGACCAGGACCAGCCCTGAAAAATTGGGGGGGGGGGCAGGACACCAGAAGGTCCCAAGCCCCACTTCCAAGAACGTCATGCCTCGTGCACAGCACAGGCTCGACCTGAAGGACGCGCGAGTGCAAACAATTGGTGTTTTGACACAGAAAGGAAACCCATTACTTTCACTTCACTTCAGAGTCACCTGACTCTTTCACTTCTGTCAGAACACAGCTCAGTTACTTACCAGAACAGTCGCTCTTGAACCTTTTCTGGGTCGGAGGGAATTCGGCACTGGTCTGTTCCGACAAAAGAACATTCAGGAATCTCTCTGGAGGATGACTGTCGCACTGTTTCCAAAGGGTTCTTCCTCTGTTCATCACAGCTTCGACATCTTGAGCAGCGGCAGGCAAAGGCCCGACGCACTGCTGACGACACAGGATGTTTTTGCCACAGAGTCGTCTGTTGATGACGTGAGGCTTGTTGATCAGAATCTCACAGGCATCAGAGAAGTTCCGAGCGGAGTTCGCGTTTGTTTGCACTTTACGGATCTCTACAAAGTGGCTCATCGTGATCTGAAAAAGAGAATCCAGTTCACATGCGTGGACTCCATCAAGATCGACTGCAGTGATATCACAAACAATCGGTTTGGTATCCCAGGAGAGACTGTCGGGGGCGGGAACCTCCGTATTTATTGATGGTCGCGTAGCCGGCCATCTAAGTGACGCTGTTGGCTTAAAAACCCTTAGTATTCATGTGTGCATCTGTCCACACTTTGGAATGTAACCTCCCCCCTCCCCTCTAACCACCCCCCTCCCCCTCTAACCACCCCCCCCTCTAACTACCCCCCTCCCCCTCTAACCACCCCTCTGCAACAGTCAATTGCACATTCTCTCATCAAATTTCAGGCTAGGACTGGGTTGGCAGCCAACCACCCTTCAGCTCTCCAACTGTGTGAGGCTCACTTCAACCTTGGGCCAGTTCCGAACCAGCGCCTGAGGACAGTCACAGCCCAAATCGCACCCGACGTGGTTGCCTCGTCAAACCACTAGGCAAGTCCATTGGTGGTTCTCAGTTCATGTCACTCCACAGACACCAGGCGGTACAAAAGGGACGATCGAAGCAAAAACCCGGACTGTCAATTGCAGACTGAAGTGCCTGAGTCCGCAGTTCACATGAACACATCTGGAGGCGTTGCCACACGCCGTGTCACCTCAAATGGCAAATCGCCCAAATCCGCATACCTGCAACTCTTGTACAGATCACTCCTTGACCAAACCTTTCTTTCTCCCTTTGTAGATCTGGATCTGTCCACATGTACTTCGGACTTGCGACTTTAGACTTGCAGCAGTTTCATGAGTTTCGTGAAGAACCAGTCGAACCGGAAGTTGGATCCGGTGTCTCAAGAAAAGGCATCCAACAGCAAATACGGATGGTCAATCAAAGTTGTGTTGTAAATTGTCACCTGAAAACACGAATTTTGAGGTGAAGAAGACAAAATCTTTCAGTCCGGGAAAGACCCAGGAATTCCTTTTTTGGAGAACGAGGTTTTAAAGGAGGTCCTTGAGGGAATCCCCTCAGTGTACTCAGAACGACACACGGGAAAACAGACAACGCTCCGACTCGTATACACCTGTGGTCTAGTCATTTGAGACAGACAGAAAACATGGCCAAGAAAATCGGAATTCTGTCCGAGCACATGTACGAAGAGTTGGAGGTGAGGTTGGGAGGCGCATTGCGCATCACAAGTCAAAGTGACAGTCCTGTTTCAGCCGCAAATTTCTTGAAACAAGAACGTGCTTTGTCGCCACTTTTGAGCGTGTTCTTTGGGAAACTGCAACAAGAAATGTGACATGCATTTGATCACATGGCAGTTCACGAAAACGTGTTTGAAAGTTTGCTGCAACCGGCAGCTCTTCATCAACAAACGGCAATGCCAATTCGCAGGCTTTGCACACCACACGGGGTCCGGCGGTTTCATGGTCGTTCCATGCAGTCACAAATGTGTTCACCAGCGGTGGACCGTTGTAAGAAAGTTGCCATAATCGTCGGTTTCTCTTTCAGCTGTGGTATCCCATGCTTCGCTTCCGAGAGGAAGGATTCGAGACAGTCGCAATCGGCCCCGAGAAAGGAACCGTGTACAAGTCCAAGAACGGTTATCCCTGCACGTCAGACATCAGCATTGAAGAAGCAAAAGTCGACGTGAGTCTTTTTGCAGCTTGACGTGTCTCATTCCAACTGTGTGCCTGTTAGAAATATCACGCCACGTCTGTTTGACTACGTTTGGCAGCTGCAAATTCTTTCAGGACTTCGCGGGTCTGGTGTGCCCAGGTGGGTTTTCACCAGACCGCCTGAGAAGAAACAAGAAAATTGTGGACTTCGTTCGAGACATGGTGAACGCAGGCAAGTTTCGTTTGGTGGCTTTTCTGTCCACTGCCACATCTTCGGCACGTCTGCCTTCCACAGCAAAGCATCACAAAGCAACGTAAGTGGCGTGTATTACAGCCCATCTTGACGCTAAATATTGTCATGTTGTAATTTATGCAGGCAAGCCAGTGGGCGCAATTTGCCACGGACCATGGATGTTGTGCTCTGCAAAAGTGCTCAAGGGAAAACGGGTGACGTCATTCTTCGCCATTCGAGACGACGTCGAGAACGCAGGGTGTGAAAATTATTCTTTCCGCTGCAGGTGGAGCTGAAAACGAATGAATCGCGCCACATGCTCGACACCAAACACCAACAGTTGTTTACAGTCTAAACATTGCGTGTTTCTTGCTGCGCAATCCAGCTGGTACAATCATACACGTCAGTGATTGTAAACAGAAACCTGAGGCACGTACCTGTACGTGTTTGCTTCGAGGAAATACCTTTCACCTATGACGTTTTCCAGAGGTATCTACGAAGACAAGGAGGTTGTGGTTGACGGCAACATCATCACGTCGCGTGTCCCGACCGACCTCCCCGCCTTCTCCAAGGCCATGCTCGCGCAGCTTCGGTGAAGGCAACGGACCTCACAAAAGTGACGTCTCCTGGGACGTCATCTGGGACGTCATTTGGTTTATTCTTTGTTGTCGGACAGACAAAACGGTCAGGGGGTCAAAATAGTGATTGTCAAACTGAAGAAAAATGTGCAATTTGGTACAACACTCAGCATAAAAGCCAATTTGAATACGACACTGCAATGTTTTTGGTGTGGGGCGGGGAGGGACAGTGGAATGAACGTGCGTCTAACTTTTTTTCTGGGGATCATTGGCAACCAGAGTACACAGTCCATCAGCATCCCAATACAATGATTTCAAACTTATTGTTTTGGTATTCTATTTATCAACAAAGACGTACAAGATCACAACATCACAAAATCTTTTGAGGCACTTGTGTCTACATCGTCAGTTCGATGTTCGCTCGTGTGATCTTAACCAGTAGCCTCGAACCCGGAGCTGTCAGCAAACTGAAGAAGATGTGGCCAAGTTTTCCGAAGCCTGACACAGAGTGCTTCGCAAGTTCAATGACGAACAAAACGAATTCCTGGTCAAACGCGACGCACCAAACTCATGGCACGCTGCAAGCATTGTCCGACGGACGGCACCTGACACGTACGGAGCACAGATTTCATGTCACCTCTGCACAACTGCTGGATCATCTGGGAGCGGCGTTCAGTCTTGATTTAGAAGTCTGTTCTCTGACACTGGAGCCGCGCGACGACGACGTCGAACTGTCGTCCGGAGCCGCGCCGCGACTTCGCCTCCCGCCCGTCATCGTCTTGAGCATCCGCTCAATCGCTGTCGGAGCTACGTTCAGTCGCAGCAGATCCAAGATAATTCTGCAAGAAGCAACAGTCAGCCCTGTGGAATTTGCTCACAAATTTTCACGGGATCCACATTTTTGACTGAAAAATTTCCGCCACGTTTCAGTGGAGTTGTCGGATTCGATATTGGTCACGCTGTCGACCAGTTCTTGTTCCATTCACTTTTGGCACAAGCGTGGAAAAGACGAACAGCTGACCAAGGGAGTATTCGATTGCACCGCAAATTTCGGGTGGGTGTCGAGTCTTCACCCACCCGAAACTGACTGAACCATCAAAAGTGAGCCTCCACTGTTTGCAGTGGAAATTTGCGGTCTGTTTCGGATGTTTCTGTTCGATTGCTTGCACACCAACCCACA